>Ga0213829_1000089_pt1 | contig 125432 bp, 106 predicted proteins | sample MC6MC0896MG_FD_180665 | JGI IMG/M metagenome (GOLD analysis project Ga0213829, IMG submission 180665) | Enriched soil aggregate microbial communities from Iowa State University, Ames, United States - MC6-MC0896-MG | ecosystem: Environmental > Terrestrial > Soil > Unclassified | place: USA...
GGATCACCCGGTCGGCCACGGCAACCGCCTCGCTGACGTCATGGGTGACCAGCAGCACGGTGAAGCCATGCTGGCGCCACAGGCGTTCGATCAGTTGCTGCATCTCGATCCGGGTCAGCGCATCCAACGCGCCAAGTGGCTCGTCGAGCAGCAGCAGGCGTGGCTGGTGAATCAGTGCGCGGGCCAGGGCCACACGCTGCTTCTGCCCGCCAGATAACGCCGCTGGCCACTCATTGGCGCGGTCGGCCAGGCCGACGGCTTCCAGTGCGTCCAGCGCCTTTTGCCGCCAGTCGCCGTTGAGGCCGAGGCCGACGTTGTCGATGACCTTTTTCCACGGCAGCAGGCGCGCGTCCTGGAACATCAAACGGGTTTCTTCGCGGGCCTCGGCCAGCGGCGCAGCGCCGGCCAGCAACTGGCCGCCGGTGGGCTGGTCGAGGCCCGCCAGCAAGCGCAGCAAGGTGCTCTTGCCGCAGCCACTGCGGCCAACGATGGCGACGAACTGCCCGGCCGGGATGTGCAGATCAATGCCGCGCAGCACTTCGCGCTGGCCAAAGCTCTTGCGCACACCCTGGGTGGCCAGCGGGATGCCACGCAACAAGCGCGGCGGTTGTTCCTTGAGCACGGTCATGCGCCCTCCTTCTTGGCCACTTGATAGGCCGGGTGCCAGCGCAGCCAGGCGCGTTCCAGGCCGCGGGCGGCGAGGTCAGCAAGCTTGCCGAGCACGGCGTAGAGCACGATTGCCAGCACCACCACGTCGGTCTGCAGAAACTCCCGAGCGTTCATCGCCAGGTAACCGATACCGGCGTTGGCCGAGATGGTTTCGGCGACGATCAAGGTCAGCCACATGAAGCCCAGAGCAAAGCGCACACCGACCAGAATCGATGGCAGCGCACCCGGCAGGATCACCTGGCGGAACAGGCTGAAGCCGGACAGGCCGTAGCTGCGGGCCATTTCCACCAGGGCCGGGTCAACGTTGCGGATACCGTGGTAGGTGTTCAGGTAGATCGGGAACAGCGTGCCCAGCGCGACCAGAAAAATCTTCGCCGACTCATCGATACCGAACCACAGGATCACCAGCGGGATCAGCGCCAGGTGCGGCACGTTACGAATCATCTGCACCGAGCTGTCGAGCAGGCGTTCACCCCAGTTCGACAGGCCGGTGATAAAGCCCAGCACCAGGCCGATGCTGCCGCCGATGGCAAAACCCAGCCCCGCACGCCAGCCGCTGATGGCCAGGTGAGTCCAGATCTCGCCGCTGCGTACCAGCTCGACACCAGCGCTGACCACTGCGCTGGGTGCGGGCAGGATGCGCGTCGACAGCCAGCCAGCGCTGACCGCCAGTTGCCAGATCGCCAGCAGCAGTACCGGCAGTGCCCAGGGGGCCAGGCGCTGAGCCAGGGTGGATGAGGTTGCACGACTCATGGTCCGGTCCTCAGCTCTGCGACACGGACTTGGGCAGGATGTCGTTGGCGACCATCTCGCCAAACGGGCTGACGTAGCCACCCGCTTTCGGTTGCTCCGGGCGCTGTACATCCAGATGCGGGAACAGCAGCTCGGCCACGCGGTATGACTCTTCCAGGTGCGGGTAGCCAGAGAAGATGAAGGTGTCGATGCCCAGCGCTGCGTATTCCTTGACCCGCGCTGCCACGGTCGGGCCATCGCCGACCAGCGCGGTGCCAGCACCGCCGCGCACCAGGCCAACCCCGGCCCACAGGTTTGGGCTGACTTCAAGGTTGTCGCGGCTGCCGCCGTGCAGAGCGGCCATGCGTTGCTGGCCAACCGAGTCGAAGCGCGCCAGCGAGGCCTGGGCACGGGCAATGGTGGCGTCGTCCAGATGCGAGATCAGCTTGTCGGCGGCGGCCCAGGCTTCTTCGTTGGTTTCCCGCACGATCACATGCAGGCGGATGCCAAAGCGTACTTCGCGGCCTTGCGCGGCGGCCTTCTCGCGCACCTGGGCGATCTTCTCGGCCACTGCTGCAGGCGGTTCGCCCCAGGTCAGGTACAGCTCGACCTGCTCGGCAGCCAGGTCCTGCGCGGCCTCCGAAGAGCCGCCGAAGTACAGCGGCGGACGTGGTTGCTGGATCGGTGGGTAGAGCAGCTTGGCGCCCTTGACCTGAATGTGTTTGCCTTCGTAGTCGACGTTTTCGCCTTCGAGCACTTTGCGCCAGATACGGGTGAACTCGACCGAAGCTTCGTAACGCTCCTGGTGGTTGAGGTGCAAGCCATCGCCGGCCAGCTCATCCGGATCACCGCCAGTGACCAGGTTGAACAGCGCCCGGCCATTGGACAGCCGATCCAGCGTGGCTGCCTGACGCGCCGCCACGGTCGGCGAAATGATGCCGGGACGCAGCGCGACCAGAAACTTCAGGTTCTGCGTGACCGGGATCAGCGACGCGGCCACCAGCCAGGAGTCTTCGCAGGAGCGTCCGGTCGGGATCAGCACGCCGCCGAAACCAAGGCGGTCCGCCGCCTGGGCAATCTGTTGCAGGTAACCGTGGTCGACCGCACGGGCGCCATCGGAAGTACCCAGGTACTTGCCGTCACCGTGGGTTGGAAGGAACCAGAAAATATTAAGGCTCACTGGAGTTGTCTCCTCAAAGGTGGCTCAAGCCGGAGCGGCGCCCCGGCGCAGGCAGATCAATCAAGGCGCAGTTGCGACCTTGGCCGGGGGTGTCCAGATCACGTCCTTGATGCTCAGCGGCTTGGGGATCAGCTTGAGCGCCTGGAAGGTGTCGGCAATTTTCTGTTGTGCCGCGACCACTTCGGGGGTCAGCGGCGCTGCGCCGTAGCCCTGACGTTTGACCGAGGTCAGGGTGATGTCGGCCGGCAGGCCCAGCAGCGGTGCGACCTGATCGGTGACCTCCTGCGGATTGGCCTGGGACCACTGGCCAACCGCGCGGACTTCTTCGATCAAGGTGTTGATCACCGCCGGGTGCTGGGTCGCATAGTCGCGAGTCGCCAGGTAGAACTGGTGGTTGTCGACCAGGCCCTGGCCGTCACGCAGGGTACGCGCCTGCAGCTGCTTTTCGGCGGCGGCCTGGTACGGGTCCCAGATCACCCAGGCGTCGACGCTGCCACGCTCGAACGCGGCGCGGGCATCTGAGGGCGGCAGGTAAACCGGTTGGATATCGCTGTACTTGAGGCCGGCATCTTCCAGCGCACGCACCAGCAGGTAGTGCACGTTGGAGCCTTTGTTGAGGGCGACTTTCTTGCCCTTGAGGTCTTTTACCGACTGCACCGTGGAGCCCTTCGGCACCAGGATCGCTTCGCTGTGCGGCGCTGGCGGCTCGTAGGCGACGTAGAGCAGATCGGCGCCGGCGGCCTGGGCAAACACCGGCGGCGTTTCGCCAGTGACGCCAAAGTCGATCGAGCCGACGTTGAGCCCTTCAAGCAGCTGCGGGCCGCCGGGGAATTCGGTCCACTGCACCTGAATGCCTTGCTCGGCCAGGCGCTTTTCCAACGTGCCCTTGGCCTTGAGCAGCACCAGCGTGCCGTATTTCTGATAACCGATGCGCAGGCTCTCGGCCTGGGCTTGAGTAATGGCGCCGAAGGATACAGCCGCCGCAAACAGGGCGACCAGACCGCGACGCAAGAAGACTGTGCGCATGGCGCTCTCCAAGACGTATAGGGTTCGGGTTGCACCTGCTTGCCTCGTTGACGGGCGAGTAAGGTGGAAAAACGTGTGGCTTCAGATGCTCCAGCGAGCACTGATCAAGCGTTCATTGAGCACGCCTGGGGCGACCGGTTGTGGCCGGCGAACCAAGGCGCTGTGAAACGTGTCGAGCGAGTCCAGCAGGCGCGCTTCGAGGCTGGCCGCGAGCTGCGCCGGGGCGCTGCCTTCGCCATAGGCGATCTGGCTGTCGTCGGCGAAGATCCCTTGCAGAGTCTCTTGCGCCTTGAGTGCCGACAGCACGGGCTTGAGGGCGTAGTCCACCGCCAGCATGTGGGCGATGCTGCCGCCGGTTGCGATTGGCAGCACCACCTTGTGTTCCAGAGCGCGCTCGGGCAGCAGATCGAGCAGGGTTTTCAGGGCGCCGGCAAACGACGCCTTGTACACCGGGGTGGCGACGATAAGGCCATCGGCCTGCGCTACCAGCTGCTGAAAGTGCTGCACCTGCGGGCTGTCGAAGCGCGCATGGAGGAGGTCTTCGGCGGCAAACTCGCGGACCTGAAAGGTCACGACCTCAACCCCACGCTCTTGCAGCCACTGGCGTGAACGCTCCAGCAACACGCCGGAGCGGGAACGGGTACTTGGGCTACCACCTACCGAGACAACCAACATGAGCAACGCTTCCTTCGATTCGTGGCGGGGCCTGTTCAGTAGTGCTCCCGCTTGATGTAAGTGACATTAACAGCAGTCTATATATATCTATAAATCATATTTTTTCATTTGTTTATTCTTTTAATGCATATAAAGCCAAGCCTCGCACAATCCTCTGTAGGAGCGGCCTTGTGTCGCGAAAGGGACGCGTAGCGGCCCCAAGATTTATGCAGCAGCACAGATCGCTGGGGCCGCTGCGCAGCCCTTTCGCGACACAAGGCCGCTCCTACAGGGGCCGTGCGGGGGGCGAATAAAAAAGGGCCGCGTGAGCGGCCCGAATATCCCTGCTTGGCTAAGAGCATGTGCAACGAGGATTCTGTGTTCAGCGGTTGGGCTGCGGTGTCAGGCGCAGGTAGGGCTTCACGGCGCGGTAGCCTTTGGGGAAGCGTTCCTTGATCTCGGCTTCATCCTTGAGCGAAGGCACGATGACTACGTCGTCGCCGTCCTGCCAGTTGCCTGGCGTGGCGACCTTGTAGTTGTCGGTCAGCTGCAGCGAGTCGATCACCCGCAGGATTTCGTTGAAGTTGCGCCCGGTGCTGGCCGGATAGGTAATGGTCAGACGCACCTTCTTGTTCGGGTCGATGACGAACAGCGAGCGCACGGTGAGGGTGTCGTTGGCGTTGGGGTGGATCAGGTCGTACAGGTCGGAGACCTTGCGATCAGCATCGGCAATGATCGGGAAGTTGACCACGGTGTTCTGGGTTTCATTGATGTCATCGATCCACTTGTGGTGCGAATCGACCGGGTCGACCGACAGCGCGATGGCCTTGACCCCGCGCTTGGCGAAGTCGTCCTTGAGCTTGGCGGTCAGGCCCAGCTCGGTGGTGCACACCGGGGTGAAGTCGGCAGGGTGCGAGAACAGCACGCCCCAGCTATTGCCCAACCACTCGTGGAAGCGAATCTTGCCTTCGCTGGAATCCTGTTCGAAATCGGGGGCGATGTCGCCGAGTTTGAGGCTCATGGTGCGGCTCCTGTGTCTGCGTTATGGGTCCAATGTGCCTGCAATCGAAACAGATTAAAAAGAATAAATATCGATTTATTTATAACCAGAATGCATTACGAATTGCAGGCATAAAAAAGCCTCGCACTAGGCGAGGCTTTTTGGCGTGCAGCTACGACTTACTTGAAAGCGTAAGTGTAGTTGACGATGAAGCGGGTCTGGTCCTGGTCAGCCAGCGAGCTGGTGCCAGTGCCGCGGTACATACCATGGCGCAGGGTCGCGCCCAGGCCTTTCAGGGTGCCTTGCTGGATCACGTAGTCGATCCGGGCGTCGCGTTCCCATTCAGAGAAGGTGCCGTTGCCGTTGGCGTTGCGGCCATCTTCACCGCGCAGGTACGAAACAGCCGCTTTCAGACCCGGCACGCCAACGCGCGCGAAGTCATAGGAGTACTGACCGAAGGTGGTGTTTTCACCGGCCTTGGCGAACTGGTTGATCATGCTGTCGGTGAACAGGTAGAAGCTCGCGCCGCCTGCGCCTTCCGGACGGCCATTGCCATCACGTACCGAACCTTGGTTCAACCAGACGAAACCGCCGTCATCGCTGACGCGTTGATGACCGAGCAAGAAGGCATGACCACCCAGGGAGTAGGTGAACATGGCAGACCAGGTCTTGTTGTCGACCTCGCCTACGTTCTTGGCGTAGCCACCGTTGTTGTTGAAGTTGTAACCACCGCCGTTGCCGTTTTTGCCGTCGCTGCTGCTGTCGAAGTAGCGCAGGTCGGTTTTGAACGACTGGTCGTCAGCGATCTTGAAGACGTGAGTCGCGCCCAGGAAGTGCTGCTTGTAGAAGTCTTCCAGGTTCGAGTAGTAGTACTGCAGGGTCAGGTCTGGGGTGAGCTTGTAGTCCAGACCACCGTAGCGGAACTTGTTGCTGTCAGCGGTAGCACCGTTGACCGACAGACCAGTCCGGTTGCTGGACGCACGGCCCATGGCGTGAGTCATCTGACCGGCGTTGATGGTCAGGTTGTCGATTTCCTTGGAGGAAATGGTGGCACCTTCGAAGGTCTGCGGCAGCAGACGGCCATCGTTGGCAACCAGGATCGGCAAGGCTGGCGACAGCGCGCTACCGAAGTGAGCTTCGGTCTTGGAGAAACGAGCCTTGGCGTTGGCGCCGAAGCGTGCCCATTGCTTCTCGGACGAACCGTCGGAGTCGCTTGGGAAGAAGCTGCTGCCATCAGGATGGTAGCCCTTGCCGCCGTCAAGGTGGATGCCCCACAGCGCCTGAGCATCTACACCAAAACCAACGGTGCCTTCGGTGAAGCCGGAAATGAAGTCAAGCTTGAAGCCCTGACCCGACTCGCGGTTGTCAGGACGTGGCTTGTTGCCGCCGGCTTCACGGTTATCGTTGTTGAAGTACATGGTACGCGAGCTTACGGACAGCTTGCTGTCCTCGACGAAGCCAGCAGCACCTGCTTGTTGGGCGAGAACCCCCAGTGCCACGGCCAGAGCCAGGCTTGACTTGTACATGTTTTGCTCCTCTACGTTCTAATTTTTGTATATCAGTGGCGGCGAGGTCTATTGCCTCACTCACCATGGACTGGCGATTTAGTCGCAGAGCGTGACCGTCCAGTCAATCATTTCCGAACGTTTCACGACTAAGGTCTAAGCCACCACCCTGGGCTACAGGATAATGACAATCCTATAAATCCAAAATGACTGTTTTATGAATTGCTAAGACTATTGCGGCATATCATAGGAACCTTTACTACCATTTGCGGTATCGGCAGGGCCCCTTAAGAGCTTTAGGTTATTTGCAAACGTTTGCTCATAACCTTATTTCCTTTTGCTCTAGGCCGGGGGAGCGTAGCAGTGAACAGTCATTACGCCAGCCCGCTTTGCGGGCCTTTCGCGACAAAAGGCCGCTACTACGCCGACCGCGCAACGTGCAGGCAACGCGGTCCCTGTAGGAGCGGCCTTGTGTCGCGAAAGGGGCGCGCAGCGCCCCCAAAAGGCACCTAAGCTAATACCGAAAAGTTATTTATTTTAGGATTCTTAGATCATTTAGTCTCTCGCCATCAACTACCCAGATTGCTGACGAGAGGCAAACCCATGATCCCGCACGCTCCGCTGCGCCTGTTCGCCGCCCTGACCCTCGCCAGCAGCAGCTGGTTGGCCCAGGCCGCTGACCTTACCGTGGCCTACCAGACCACCGTCGACCCAGCCAAGGTTGCCCAAGTCGATGGCGCCTACGAAAAAGCCAGCAAAGCCGATATCGACTGGCGCAAATTCGATAACGGCGCCGACGTGATCACGGCCGTGGCCTCGGGCGATGTACAGATCGGCTACCTCGGCTCCAGCCCGCTGGCCGCAGCCGCGACCCGCAAGCTGCCGGTCGAAACCTTTTTGATCGCCACCCAGATCGGCGCCGGTGAAGCGCTGGTTGCCCGCGACAGCATCAAGACCCCGCAGGACCTGATCGGCAAAAAGGTCGCCGTACCGTTCGTTTCGACCGGCCACTACAGCCTGCTCGCTGCGCTCAAAGCGTGGAACATCGATGCGTCCAAGGTGCAGATCCTCAACCTCGCCCCGCCGGCCATCATCGCCGCCTGGAAGCGTGGCGATATCGACGCCACCTATGTCTGGGACCCAGCGCTGGGCGTCGCCAAGGAGAACGGCAAGGTGCTGATCACCTCCGGTGAGCTGGCACAAAAAGGCGCGCCGACCTTCGACGCCTGGATCGTGCGCAAAGACTTTGCCGCCAAACACCCAGACGTGGTCAAGGCCTTCGCCAAGGTCACCCTGGATGCCTACGCCGACTACCGCAAGGACCCGGCAGCCTGGCTGGCCAACCCGGACAACGTCGCCAAACTGGCCAAGCTCTCGGGCGCCAAGAGCAGCGATATCCCGGTGCTGCTGCAAGGCAACGTCTACCCGCTGGCCGCCGACCAGGCCAGCGCCCTCGGCGCGCCGACCACCCAGGCCCTGAGCAACACCGCAGCCTTCCTCAAGGAGCAAGGTAAGGTCGACGCCGTGCTGCCTGACTACGCCCCATACGTCACCGCCAAATACCTGCCCAACTGATCCGGAGCCCGTCATGGCCTTGCTCGAGCTGGAGCGCATCAGCGCACAGTACCCCGGTGCCAACACCCCGGTGCTGGCCGATATCAACCTGAGCCTGGGCCCGCGCCAGCTGCTGGTGGCCCTTGGGCCATCGGGCAGCGGCAAGACCTCGCTGCTCAACCTGATCGCCGGCTTCGTGCCTGCCAGTGCTGGCCGTATCAGCCTCGACGGCGTGCCGGTGCAAGGCCCGAGTGCCGAGCGCGGCGTGGTGTTTCAGGACGACGCCCTGCTGCCCTGGCAAAACGTACTCGGCAACGTCGCCTTCGGCCTGGAGCTGGCCGGCGTAAGCCGTGCCGAGCGCGAAGCCAAAGCGCGCGAAATGCTCGCACTGGTCGACCTCGCAGGTTTCGCCGAGCGGCGCATCTGGCAGCTTTCGGGCGGCCAGAAGCAGCGCGTCGGCCTGGCCCGCGCCCTGGCCGCCAACCCGCGTGTGCTATTGATGGACGAGCCGTTCGGCGCCCTCGATGCGTTTACCCGCGAGCAGATGCAGGAGTTGTTGCTGCAGGTGTGGCAACGCACAGCCAAACCAGTATTCCTGATTACCCATGACATCGAAGAAGCGGTGTTTCTCGCCAGCGAACTAGTGCTGCTTGCGCCCAACCCAGGGCGTGTCGTCGAACGGCTGCAACTGGACTTCGGCCAACGCTACGCCGCCGGTGAATCGGCGCGGGCGATCAAGTCCGACCCGCGCTTTATCGAAACCCGCGAACACGTGCTGGCGAGAGTCTTCTCGCAACGCGAAGACGCCCGCCGGGAGCACTCAGCATGAGCACTGTCGAACTGCCGCTGGCCGCCAAACCGGCCAGCCTTAAACCGCTGCCGCGCAAACCACTGTCGACCCGCTGGATCAGCGCCCTGACCCTGGCCAGCCTGTTACTGCTGTGGTGGGCGGTGACCGCCGCCGAGCTGGTCGAACCGCTGTTTCTGCCACCACCGGCAGACATCCTCGGCAAAGCCTGGGTGCTGCTGACCCAGGGCTACATGGACGCCAGCCTGTGGCAGCACCTGGGCGCAAGCCTTGGGCGGATTGGCCTGGCGCTCGGCGCAGCCATCCTCACGGCGATCCCGATCGGCATTGCCATCGGCTCCAACCGCATTGCCCGGGGCATTTTCGACCCACTGATCGAGTTCTACCGGCCAATTCCGCCGCTGGCCTACCTGCCGCTGATCGTGATCTGGTGCGGCATCGGTGAGCTGTCCAAGGTGCTGCTGATCTACCTGGCGATCTTCGCCCCGATTGCCATCGCCACCGCCACCGGCGTGCGCACCGTCGACCCGGCCAAACTGCGCGCCGCGCAGTCGCTGGGCGCCACCAAGGCCCAGCTGATTCGCCATGTGATATTGCCCAGCGCCCTGCCCGACATCCTCACCGGCGTGCGTATCGGCCTGGGCGTCGGCTGGTCGACCCTGGTTGCAGCGGAATTGATCGCCGCCACCAGCGGCCTCGGCTTCATGGTCCAGTCAGCGGCGCAGTTTCTGGTCACTGACGTGGTGGTGCTGGGGATCCTGCTGATTGCCCTGATCGCCTTCGCCCTGGAAATGGGCCTGCGCGCCCTGCAACGCAAGCTGGTGCCTTGGCACGGCCAGACCCACTAAGCACGACTGACCACGCCGGCACTCCGGCGCCCGACAAAGAGACTGCCATGAGCCTGACCATTACTCCGTTAAGCCCGGCCCTCGGCGCGCAGATCACTGGCGTCGACATCAGCCGTGAAATCACAGCCGAACAACGCGACGCCATCGAGCAGGCGCTGCTCAAGCATCAAGTGCTGTTCTTCCGCGAGCAGCCGCTCAACCCGCAGCAGCAAGCCCGCTTCGCTGCGCGTTTTGGCGATCTGCATATCCACCCGATCTACCCCAATGTGCCGCAAACGCCACAAGTGCTGATCCTCGATACCGCCGTCACCGACGTGCGCGACAATGCCGTGTGGCACACCGACGTGACCTTTCTGCCGACCCCGGCGCTGGGCGCGGTACTGAGTGCCAAGCAGCTGCCGGCCTACGGCGGCGATACCTTGTGGGCCAGTGGCGTAGCGGCATTCGAAGGCCTGTCGGCGCCCCTGCGGACGATGCTCGACGGCCTCACCGCCACCCATGACTTCACCAAGTCATTCCCGCTGGAGCGCTTCGGCACCACCGCCGAAGACCTCGCCCGCTGGGAAGCGACCCGGCGCAACAACCCGCCGCTGACGCACCCGGTGGTGCGTACGCATCCGGTCAGCGGGCGCAAGGCGTTGTTCGTCAATGAAGGGTTTACCACGCGCATCAACGAGCTCAACGAGCAGGAAAGCGAGGCCCTGCTCAAGCTGCTGTTTGCCCATGCGACGCGGCCGGAGTACAGCATCCGCTGGCGCTGGCAGGAAAACGACGTGGCCTTTTGGGACAACCGCGTCACCCAGCATTACGCCGTCGATGACTACCGCCCGCAGCGGCGGGTCATGCACCGCGCCACCATCCTTGGCGACGCGCCGTTCTAGCGCAGGCAAGGGGCTGCCCGGCAGCCCCTCACGCAACTACCTGACCATGTGCAGGAACTGCATGTGCCGTTCGTACTGGTCGAGGATGTCGTTGATGATCTGCTCCTTGCTGTAGCCGACCAGATCGTAATCCTGGCTACCTTCTGACAGATGCACCTCGGCGCGGTAATAGCGACGGTTTTTCAGCTCTTGCGCGCCCAACCCACCCAAGGCGAATGACGGCGTGAAATAACCGCGCATCTGCACCTGGTAGATGAACGGCTGCTCTTCACCATGGCCGACTTTCAGGCTGACGTTGTCGTGGCTCGGGTCGTCCTGGGTGATCAGCACCAGGCCTTTCTGCTCGAACACCTCGCGCACGTCATTGATCGCCGGGCGCACCACGTCATCCATGAAGCGGTACACCTCATCGCGCGATGGGAAGTGCACAGCCTGGCTCAAGCGCTGACGCCAGCCGCCGCGACCACGGCGGCTCTGGGCGACCGGTGCCAGCGAGTGCAACTGGGCAATACGCCGCTGCGACTCTAGGTAGAACGCCTTGTGCAGGCCCCACATCATGCACAGCAGGATCAGCGAGAACGGCAATGAGGTCAGCACCACCGCCGACTTCAGCGAATCGATGCTGCCAGCGAACAGCAAGGCACTGGTGATCAACGCGGTCATCGCCCCCCAGAAGATCCGCAGCCAGTTCGGGCCGTCTTCGTCAGGGCTGCCGCCCTTCGCCGACAAGGTCGACAACACCACGGTGCCGGAGTCGGCCGAGGTGACGAAGAAGACGAAGCTGATGAACACCGTCACAGCGATTACCGCCTTGCTCCACGGATAGGTTTCGAGCAGCAGGTACAGGCTCATCGACGGGTTTTCCAGCGCCGACTGGCCGAGCGCGACCAGGCCGTGGTTGAGCACCTGGTCCATCGCGCTGTTGGCGAAGATCGACATCCACGCGAGGGTGAAACCAAGCGGGATCAACAGCACGCCGAAGACGAATTCACGAATGGTCCGGCCACGGGAAATCCGCGCGATGAACAGGCCCACGAACGGCGCCCAGGCAATCCACCAGGCCCAGTAGAACACTGTCCAGCCACCCAGCCAGTCGCGGTTCTCGCCGTAGGCATAGACGTCGAAGCTCTTGCCTGGCAAGGCGCCAAGGTAGTCACCGAGGTTCTGGATCAGGGTATTGAACAAGTGCTGGGTCGGGCCGGCAAACAGTACGAACAGCAGCAAGGCGCAGGCCAGGAACAGGTTGATGTCGGACATCACCCGCACGCCCTTCTCGACCCCGGCCACGGCTACCGCGACTGCGGCGCCCATCATCAGCGTGATCAGCGCGACCTGCACCCATTGGCTGTGCGGGATGCCGAACAGGTAATCGAGGCCGGAGTTAAGGTGCAGCACACCAAAGCCCATGTCGGCGCCCAGGCCGAACACAGTGGCAATGATGCCGAAGCCATCCACCGCGTAACCGATCGGGCCGTTGATACGCTTGCCGATCAGCGGGTACAGCGCCGAACGCAGCGCCAGCGGCAGGTTGTGCCGGTAGGCGAAGTAGGCCAGCGCCATGCCGACAAAGGCAAACACGCCCCAGCCATGCAGGCCCCAGTGCAGAAACAGCAGCTTCATCGCCTCGCGCCCAGCCTCGGCGGTGCCGCCCTCGCCCTGGGGCGGTTGCAGCATGTGCGTCAGCGGCTCGGAGACGCAGAAGAAGAACAGCGTGATGCTGATACCGGCGGCGAACAGCATGCCGGCCCAGGACAGGTAACTGAACTCGGGTTCGTCATGATCGGCACCGAGTTTGATCTTGCCGTAGCCCGACAAGGCGGTGACCACCACGAACACCAGATACAGAGTCATGGCCAGCATGTAGTACCAGCCCACCGTGTTGGCAGCCCAGTTTTGCGCGGCCAGCAACCAGGCACCGGAGGCCTCGGGGTTGACGATCACCACCAGCCCGAAGAGCAGGATAAAACTGGCGGCGAAGTAGAACACCGGGGCGTTCATGCGCATCTTGCTGTCAGCAAGTTCAGGGGTGGGAGTACTCATGCAACCTGCACCCCGCTGTGGGAATCAGGCATAGGATTTAACGGGTTCAGCAAAGGCATATCCTCCTGTTGAACACCGGCAGCGACCAGCGTTTTTATGTTGAACAAGCGTTCAAGTTAAACATGGATCGGCCTTCGATGCGACCTGCCCCGCTGAGCGGGGCAGGTATATAGAGGAGCTGACAACGGCTTTTGCTCGGCGCTTTTGCTATTTTTTTGCCTGGCAGTCGAGCTGCAGATTGGCCTGGGTGATGTTGCTGTCGGCCGGCACGCTGCGGGTCAGCCAGACGTTGCCGCCGATGGTCGAGCCCTTGCCGATGGTGATCCGCCCAAGGATGGTCGCGCCGGCATAGATCACCACATCGTCTTCGACGATCGGGTGGCGCGGCTGGCCCTTGTGCAGGCTGCCGGTTTCGTCGGCGGTGAAGCGTTTGGCGCCCAGCGTCACGGCCTGATAGATGCGCACGCGCTCGCCGATGATCGCGGTTTCGCCGATCACCACGCCAGTACCGTGGTCGATGAAGAAGCTCGGGCCAATCCGTGCGCCGGGGTGGATATCGATGCCGGTGGCCGAATGCGCCAGCTCCGAGCTGATCCGCGCCAGCAATGGCAGGCCGGCCAGGTACAGGTGGTGAGCCAGGCGGTGGTGGATGATCGCCAGGATTCCTGGGTAGCACAGCAGCACTTCATCCACGCTGCGCGCGGCCGGGTCGCCGTGGTAGGCGGCGAGCACGTCGGTGTCGAGCAGCACGCGCATCTCTGGCAGGGCCGCAGCGAAGCCCTGGATTATGCGCAGGGCCTCGCTGTCGGCGTTGGCTTGGTCAGTCTTGCTCTGCCGTGCGGCATAGCGCAGCTCCAGCCGTGCTTGCGCGAGCAGTGCAGTGAGGGCGGTGTCGAGGGTGTGGCCGACGTAGAAATCCTCGCTCTCTTCACGCAGGTCGACCGGGCCCAGGCGCATCGGGAACAAAGCCCCACACAGTTGCTCGAGAATGCGCTGCATTGCTTCACGCGACGGCAGCTCGCGGCCGCCCTTCTCGCCGCTGCTGCGGCCATTTTGCGTGCGCCATTGCTCACGGGCGCCGCGCAGGCCGGTCACGATCGACTGCAACTGCCATTTGCCGGGGGATGATTGTTCGCTCACGATGTGCTCCTGACTGTCGTATAGATCCACTCTACGTCAAATCCAGCCCTTGGAAAAAACAACGCTTTATTCCATCCTGCGCTAAGTCGGGCATAAGCCACGCTGACGGGCTACCCTCAACGCAGCCGGCCAACGGCTCAATGCACAAAAATGGAATAACAAAATACTTTTTTAGTATTTCATGAGCTAAACAGCCCACCCTTATAGTCGCCACCCACTACTTCCACCAAAAGCGCGGGGCCCTGCCATGTCGATCTTTGCCAAACCGCTACTCAATGCCAGCCTTGCCATCGTGCTTGGCACCGGTCTGTTCAGCCAGGCGTTTGCCGGCGAGCAGCTGCAGACTATCAAGGACAAGGGCGTGCTTAACGTCGGCGTCGAAGGCACTTACCCGCCGTTCAGCTTTGTCGATGACAGCGGCAAGCTGTCGGGCTTTGAGGTAGAGCTGTCGGAGCTGATCGCCAAAGAGCTTGGGGTCAAGGCCAAGGTCCAGCCGACCAAATGGGACGGCATCCTCGCGGCGCTGGAGTCCAAGCGCCTGGACGTGGTCGTCAACCAGGTGACCATCTCCGACGAGCGCAAGAAGAAGTACGACTTCTCCGAGCCGTACACCGTCTCCGGCATTCAGGCACTGGTGCTGAAGAAGAAAGAAAAAGATCTGAACATCAAGTCTGCAGCTGACCTGGCCGGCAAGAAGGTCGGTGTCGGTCTGGGCACCAACTACGAGCAATGGGTCAAGGCCAACGTGCCGACCGCCGACGTACGCACCTATGAAGACGACCCGACCAAGTTCCAGGACCTGCGCGTGGGCCGCACCGACGCTATCCTGATCGACCGCCTGGCTGCGCTTGAGTACGCCAAAAAAGCCCAGGATACCGTTGCCGCTGGCGACGCTTTCTCGCGTCTCGAGTCGGGCATTGCCCTGCGCAAGGGTGAACCGGAACTGCTCGCGGCCATCAATCAGGCCCTGGACAAGCTGCGCGCCGACGGCAGCCTGGCCAAGCTGTCCGAGAAGTACTTCGGCGCTGACGTGACTAAATGATTGAAGAAAGCCTGCAACTGGTAGCCGACTCCGCGCCCTTTCTGCTCAAGGGCGCTGGCTACACCATCCTGCTCAGTGTCGGCGGTATGTTCTTTGGCTTGCTGCTGGGCTTTGCCCTGGCGTTGATGCGCTTGTCCAAGGTGCTGCCGCTGGACTGGCTGGCGCGTATTTACGTGTCGTTCTTCCGCGGCACGCCGCTGTTGGTACAACTGTTCGTGATCTACTTCGGCCTGCCGCAGATCGGCCTTGAGCTTGACCCGATCCCGGCAGCGCTGATTGGCCTGTCGCTGAACATGGCAGCCTACGTTTGCGAAATCCTGCGGGCGGCGATCTCGTCGATCGAGCGCGGCCAGTGGGAAGCCTGCGCCAGCATCGGCATGACCCGCGCCCAGGCCATGCGCCGGGCGATCCTGCCGCAAGCCATGCGCACCGCCCTGCCGCCGCTGGGCAACAGTTTTATCTCGCTGGTCAAGGACACCGCGCTGGCGGCCACCATTCAGGTGCCGGAGCTGTTCCGCCAGGCGCAGCTGGTCACCGCGCGGACCTTCGAAGTGTTCACCATGTACCTGGCCGTTGCGGTTATCTACTGGATCCTGGCGAGCATCCTCGCCCACTTCCAGAACCGCCTGGAAGCACGGGTCAACCAGCATGACCAGGAGCGTTGAGCATGATCGTAGTTGAAGGCCTGACCAAGCGGTTCAACGGCCAGACCGTACTCGACGGCATCAACCTGACCGTCCAACCCGGTGAAGTGATCGCCATCATCGGCCCCAGCGGTTCGGGCAAGACCACCTTTCTGCGCTGCCTCAACCTGCTCGAGACCCCCGACGCCGGACGCATCCAGATCGGCGACATCAGCATCGACGCCAACCGCTCGCTGGGTAACCAGCAGAGCGCCATCCGCCGCTTGCGCCAGCAGGCCGGGTTTGTCTTCCAGAACTTCAACCTGTTCCCCCATCGCACGGCGTTGGATAACGTCATCGAAGGGCCGCTGGTGGTCAAGAAGACCCCGCGCGCCACAGCCCTGGAGCTGGGCCGACGTTTGCTGGCCAAGGTCGGCCTGGCCGGCAAAGAAGACGCCTACCCACGACGCTTGTCCGGTGGCCAGCAACAGCGCGTGGCGATTGCTCGGGCGTTGGCCATGGAGCCGGATGTGATCCTGTTCGACGAGCCAACCTCAGCGCTGGACCCGGAACTGGTGGGTGAAGTGCTGGAGACCATTCGTGGCCTGGCCGAAGAGCAGCGCACGATGATCATCGTTACCCACGAGATGAGCTTTGCCCGGGATGTCGCCAATCGGGTGATCTTCTTCGACAAAGGGGTGATTGTTGAGCAGGGTGAGGCCAAGGCGTTGTTTGCCAATCCGAAGGAAGAGCGGACTCGGCAGTTTTTGCGCAAGTTTCTTGGGACTGCCGCCTCCTAGCGCCCTGCCTTTCGCGGCACTGGTCAGAATTGCTGGGGGCGCTACGCACCCCTTTCCGACCGGTCCGGCGCCCCGGCAAGGCCGCTCCTACAGTGACCGCGCATGTCGATGATACGCGGCCCCTGTAGGAGCGGCCTTGTGTCGCGAAAGGGCTGCAAAGCAGCCCCGATGTACTAAAACCAGCCGCAGTATTCAAACCCCCGCCGCCCGCCTAAGCACTTCTATCCATATTCCTAAATGATCGTTCTAAATTATTTGATAAGCCTTTAGGGTATATAAACCGGACCACCGGACCAGCACATGCGCAGCGCAACCACCAAGCGCCGCCGCCACTTTTTTGTGAGGTCAGGAATGGTCAGGAATGCAATCACCCCAGTGCATAACGCCAGGGCATTGAGTACAGCCAAGGAGCGGTACTAATGTCCAGCCAGGCACAAACCCTTCACGCCAGCGACCTCGACAGCCCGCCAGCACTGCTGCCGGCCAAGGTCCTGCGCAACGACGCCGAAGCCCTGCAAGCCGCCCATGAGCTGGCCGCAGTCGCTCGCGCAAACGCCTCCAAACGCGACCAGCAGCGCAAGCTGCCGTGGGCCGAGATCGACCTGTTCACCCGCAGCGGACTGGGCAGCATCAGCATCCCCAAAGCCTTCGGTGGTGCCGACGTGTCCTTTGTCACGGTCGCCGAGGTGTTTCGCGTCATCAGCGCTGCCGACCCGGCGCTGGGGCAGATCCCGCAGAACCAGTTCGGCATGCTGCAACTGCTGCGCCTGACCGCCAGCGAAGCCCAGCAGGCGCTGATTTTCGGCTCGGTGCTGAACGGCTGGCGGATCGGCAATGCCGGCCCCGAGCGCGGCAGCAAAGACACCCTCACCCTGAAGGCGCGGATCAGCCGTGACGGCGACGCCTATCGCATCAGCGGCGAGAAGTTCTATTCCACTGGCGCACTGTTCGCCCACTGGGTTGCGGTCAAGGCGCTGGATGACGAAGGCCGCCAACGCCTGGCTTTTGTCCGCCGTGGCAGCCCGGGCCTGCGCATCGTTGACGACTGGTCAGGCTTTGGCCAGCGCACCACCGCCAGCGGCACCGTGCTGCTCGACCAAGTACCGGTGGAGGCTGAGTTGGTGATCGACAACTGGCGCCAGCGCGACCTGCCCAACATCCAGGGCGCGGCGTCGCAGTTGATTCAGGCAGCCATCGACGCCGGTATCGCCGAAGCAGCCATCGATGACGCGATCAGCTTTGTGCGCGAGAAGTCCCGGCCGTTTATCGACGCCAACGTCGAGCGCGCCAGCGATGACCCTTACGTGATCGCCGACATCGGCCGGCTCAAGCTCGAACTGCACGCCGCCGAGGCGCTGCTGCGCAAGGCCGCGAAGGTGCTGGACGAGGTCAACGCTGGGGCCATCGATGCTGACGCCGCCGCGCGCGCTTCGATTGCCGTGGCCGAAGCCAAGGTGCTCACCACCGAGATCGCCCTGCAGGCCAGCGAGAAGCTGTTCGAACTGGCCGGCAGCCGCGCCACCCTCGCCGAGTTCAACCTCGACCGGCACTGGCGCAATGCCCGCGTGCACACCCTGCACGACCCGGTGCGCTGGAAATACCACGCTGTGGGCGCCTGGCATCTGAACGGCACCCGGCCTGCCCGACATTCCTGGATTTGAGGGCCTTTGGGGCCGCTTCGCGGCCCTTCGCGGGTAAACCCGCTCCCACAAGGTTCAGCTCAGTCACCTGTGGGAGCGGGTTTACCCGCGAAGGGGCGCGAAGCGGCCCCAAGGCCCCGGAGAACACAATGAACGCAACTGTCATCCGCACTGACGGCGAGGCCCTGGCCGTCGCTGACGAACTCGCCAGGCAACTGCGCCGCGACAGCGCCCTGCGCGACCGCGAGCGGCGCCTGCCGCACGCCGAGCTGGAGCTGTTCAGCCGCTCCGGGCTGTGGGCCATCAGCGTGCCCAAGGCCTTTGGTGGCGCCGGCGTGTCGTATGTCACCCTGGCCAAGATCATCGCCCGGATTGCCCAGGCCGACGGCTCGCTGGGGCAGATCCCGCAGAACCACTTCTACGCCCTGGAAGTGCTGCGGGTAAACGGCACGCCCGAGCAACAGCAGCGGCTTTACGCCGAAGTACTGGCCGGGCGGCGCTTCGGCAACGCCCTGGCCGAACTCGGTACCAAAACCGCCCACGACCGCACCACCCGGCTCAGCCGCGAGGGCGACGGTTATCGCATCAATGGCCGCAAGTTCTACTCCACCGGCGCGCTGTATGCGCAGCGTATCCCCACTTCGGTGATCGATGACGACGGCGTTCAGCGGCTGGCCTTCGTGCCGGCCGATGCGCCAGGCCTGCAAGTGATCGACGACTGGAGCGGCTTTGGCCAGCGCACCACCGGTAGCGGTTCGGTGGTGTTCGATAACGTCTGGGTAGCCGCTGCCGACGTGGTGGCGTTCCAGAGCGCATTCGAGCGGCCGACACCGGTCGGCCCACTGGCGCAGATCCTCCACGCTGCAATCGACACCGGCATCGCCCGCGCTGCCTTCGAAGACGCGCTGCACTTCGTGCGTACCCGCAGCCGGCCATGGGTCGACTCGGGCCACGACAAGGCCGTCGACGACCCGCTGACCCTGAAGAGCTTCGGCCAGCTGTCGATCCGCCTGCATGCCAGCGAAGCACTGCTGGAACGCGCCGGCGAATTCCTCGACCAGGCCGCGGCAGCCACGCCGGAGACAGCCGCCGAGCGAGTGGCCGCAGCCTCGATCGCCGTCGCCGAGGCCCGTGCCATCAGCACCGAAATCGCCCTCGCCGCCGGCACCACGCTGTTCGAGCTGGCCGGCAGCCAGGCCACCCTGGCCGAGCACAACCTCGACCGCCACTGGCGCAACGCCCGCGTGCACACCCTGCACGACCCGGTGCGCTGGAAGTATCACGCCATCGGCAACTACTACCTCAACGACATCAACCCACCGCGGCGGGGGACGATCTGATGAGCAAGCAAATCCTCCTCAACGCCTTCAACATGAACTGCGTCGGCCACATCAACCATGGCCTGTGGACCCATCCACGCGACACCTCGACCCAGTACAAGTCGCTGGACTACTGGACCGACCTGGCCAAGCTGCTTGAGCGCGGGTTGTTCGATGGCCTGTTCATCGCCGATATCGTCGGCACCTACGACGTCTATGGCCAGTCGGTCGATGTAACGCTGAAGGAGTCGATCCAGCTGCCGGTCAACGACCCGCTGCTGCTGGTCTCGGCCATGGCTGCCGTAACTCGCCACCTGGGTTTTGGCCTGACCGCCAACCTCACCTACGAGGCGCCGTATCTGTTCGCCCGCCGGCTGTCGACCCTTGACCACCTGAGCAACGGCCGGGTCGGCTGGAACATCGTCACCGGCTACCTCGACAGCGCCGCGCGCGCCATGGGCCTGGAGCAACAGCCCGAGCACGACCGCCGTTACGACCAGGCCGACGAATACCTGCAAGTGCTGTACAAGCTGCTCGAGGGCAGCTGGGATGACGACGCAGTGGTCGCCGACCGCGAGCAGCGGGTCTACGCCCGCCCCGACAAAGTGCGCAAGGTCGAGCACCACGGCGAGTTCTACAAGGTCGAGGGCTACCACCTCTGCGAACCCTCGCCGCAGCGCACGCCGGTGCTATTCCAGGCTGGCAGCTCGCCACGCGGCCTGAGCTTTGCCGGCAACCACGCCGAATGCGTGTTCATCAGCGGCCAGGACAAAGCCTCCACCCGTATTCAAGTCGACAAGGTGCGTGCCGCAGCCAAGGCGGCCGGGCGTGATCCGCAGGCAATCAAGGTATTCATGGGCATTACCGTGATCGTCGCCGCCAGCGAAGCCGAAGCCCAGGCCAAGCATGCCGAATATGTGCGCTACGCCAGCCCTGAGGCCGGCGTCGCCCACTTCGCCAGCTCGACCGGGATCGACTTCGCCGCCTTCGAGCTGGACGAGCCGATCGGCTTCGCCAAAGGCAACGCCATCCAGTCCGCGACCCGCCAGTTGCAGGACAGCGCCTGGACCCGCCGCCGCCTGCTCGACCAGCACAGCCTCGGCGGCCGCTACGTGACCCTGATCGGCACCGCCGCGCAGGTCGCCGATGAGCTGATCGGCTGGATCGACGAAATCGGGCTCGACGGCTTCAACCTGACCCGCACCGTAACCCCGGAAAGCTTTGAAGACTTCATCGACCTGGTCGTCCCAGAACTGCAACGCCGCGGTCGCTACAAGACCGCTTACCAGGACGGCAGCCTGCGCGAAAAGCTGTTCGCCAGCGACCTGCCGCACCTGCCTGCCGACCATCCCGGTGCCCGCTACCGCAACAACACCCCAATCCCTGCCCCGACTGGAGCCCTGCACCATGCTTGATAAACTGTTCCGGCCCGTCGCGGCCGCCGTACTGTCACTGGCCATCAGCGCCAACGTGTTCGCTGCCGAGCCGCTTAAAGTCGGCACCACCGCAGCCTTTGCCATTCCCCTTGAAGCCGCTGTCGAAGAGGCGCACAAGCAGGGCCTGGAAGTGAAGCTGATCGAGTTCAGCGACTGGATCGCGCCGAACGTCAGCCTCAACAGCGGCGATATCGACGTCAATTACTTCCAGCACATCCCGTTCCTGGAAAACGCCAAGGCCGCTGCCGGCTTTGACCTGGTGCCGTACAAGCCGGGGATCATCAACAACGTTGGCCTGTACTCGAAGAAGTACAAAAGCTTTGCCGAGCTGCCGACCGGCGCCAGCGTGGCCATCGCCAACGACCCGATCAACAGCGGCCGTGGTTTGCAGCTGCTGGCCAAGGCCGGGCTGATCACGCTCAAACCCGGCGTTGGCTACAAGGCCACCGAAGACGACATCGTCGCCAACCCGAAAAAACTGAAGATTCTGCAGGTTGAAGCAGTGCAGCTGGTGCGCGCCTACGACGATGCCGACCTGGTCCAGGGCTACCCGGCCTATATCCGCCTGGCAAACACCTTCGATGCCACCTCGGCACTGCTGTTCGACGGCCTGGAAAACAAGGAATACGTGATCCAGTTCGTTATCCGCCCACAGGAAAAGGACGATCCACGCCTGGCCAAGTTCGTCGACATCTACCAGCACTCGCCTGCGGTAAAGGCTGCGCTGGACAAGGCACACGGCAGCCTCTACCAGGCCGGCTGGGAAGGCTGACATGAGCAGCGCCAGCGCCCTCAGGGTGCCCACTGCCCCAGCCGTCCCGGCGCCCGGCCGCGAGCAGGCGTTGCGGCCCGAGGTCAATCAGGCCCATGTGCGCTTCATTGGCCTGGGCAAGACCTACCCAGGCCAGGCCCAGCCTGCCCTGCAAGGCATCGACCTGAACATCCGTCGGGGCGAGATCTTCGGCATCATTGGCCGCAGCGGCGCCGGCAAGTCGTCCCTGCTGCGCACCATCAACCGCCTGGAACAGCCGAGCCAGGGCCGGGTGCTGATCGATCAGGTCGACATCGCCCCGTTCGACGAAGACCGCTTGGTGGCCCTGCGTCGGCGCATCGGCATGATCTTCCAGCACTTCAACCTGATGTCGGCGAAGACCGTGTGGGACAACGTCGAGCTGCCGCTCAAGGTTGCCGGCGTAGCCAAGGCCGAGCGCCAGCAAAAGGTTCGCGCACTGCTTGATCTGGTCGGCCTGGCCGACAAGCATCAGGTGTACCCGGCGCAACTGTCCGGCGGGCAGAAGCAGCGCGTCGGCATCGCCCGGGCGCTGGTGCATGACCCGGAAATTCTACTGTGTGATGAAGCCACCTCGGCCCTCGACCCGGAAACCACCGCGTCGATCCTCGAACTACTGCGCGACATCAACCAGCGCCTCGGCCTGACCGTGGTGCTGATCACCCATGAAATGGCGGTGATCCGCGATATCTGCCAGCGCGTGGTGGTGCTGGAGCGCGGTCAGGTGGTGGAGCAAGGCGAGGTCTGGCAGGTGTTCGGCAGCCCGCAGCATGCAGTGACCCGCACCTTGCTCGCGCCGTTGCAGGGCAAGTTGCCGGCAGCGTTGCAGAGCAGTTTGCTGCCGACTGCAAGCAACCGCGATGCGGCCCTGGTGCTCAAATTGGTGGTGTTTGGCGAGCCACAGTTATCCGGCTTGTTTGACGACCTTGGCGGTCAGGTCAGCCTGCTCCAGGGCGGCGTTGAAACCATCGGTGAACATGCGCTGGGGCGGTTGATCGTGTCAGTGCGGGGTTCAGCGCATGACACCCATGGCGTGCTCGAGCGCGCACGGCGTTGGGCAGATGATGTGGAGGTGTTGGGCTATGTGGACTGAGCGATTGCTGCAAGGCTTGTGGGACACCTTGCTGATGGTCGGCGTATCGTCGCTGGTGGCGTTGCTGCTGGGCATTCCGATGGCGGTGCTGCTGGTCACCAGCGACAAAGGCGGGATTTACCAGGCGCCGTTGCTCAACCGGGTGGTGGGCGCTTTCGTTAACCTGTTCCGCTCGATCCCGTTTCTGATTCTGATGGTGGCGCTGATCCCCTTCACCCGGCTGGTGGTCGGCACCACCTATGGCGTGTGGGCTGCCGTGGTGCCGCTGACCATCGCCGCCACACCGTTTTTTGCGCGGATAGCCGAGGTCAGTTTGCGCGAGGTTGACCATGGTTTGATCGAAGCGGCGCAGGCGATGGGGTGCCGGCGCTGGCATATCGTTTGGCATGTGTTGCTGCCCGAAGCGCTGCCGGGGATTGTTGGCGGGTTCACCATTACCGTGGTGGCGCTGATCAACTCATCGGCCATGGCAGGCGCGATTGGTGCTGGCGGCTTGGGCGATATTGCCTACCGCTATGGCTATCAGCGGTTTGACAGCCAGGTGATGTTGACCGTGATTGCCATGCTGGTGGTGTTGGTGGCAGTGATTCAGTTGGGTGGGGATCGGTTGGCGCGCGGGCTGAACAAGCGGTGACCGGATTGGGCCCGCTGCGCGCGCCTTTCGCGACGCAAGGCCGCTCCTACAGGTGACCGCGTCCGGCCAGGCTACGCGGTCCCTGTAGGAGCGGCCTTGCCGGGGCGCCGGACCGGTCGGAAAGGGCTGCAAAGCAGCCCCAAAAATCTCACCCCCACCCCAGATCCGCAGCGGGCACCGGCCGCCCAAACCAGTAACCCTGCCCTAACTGACACTCCTGCGCCAACAAGAACAGCGCCTGCTCCGCCTGTTCGACCCCTTCGGCATGCACCTGCATGCCCATGCTCCGAGCCAGGGCGATGATCACCCGTACAATGGCCACATCATCCTCATCCTGCGGCAACCCCGAAACGAACCCTTTGTCGATCTTCAGCTTCTGCACCGGCAAGCGCTTGAGCCGCAGCAGCGACGAATAGCCCGTACCGAAATCATCGATGGCCAGGCGCAAGCCCAGCTCGCGCAAGCGATGCAGCTGCTCCAGCGCCACCTCGGGGTCTTCCATCACCGCGCTTTCGGTCACTTCCAACTCCAGCAGCGCCGGGTTCAAGCCGGTGTCGTGCAGCACCTTGGCCACCTGCAGATACAAATCCCGCTGAGCAAACAGCCGGCTGGAGATATTCACCGCAATGAAGTCCAGCAACTGCCCCGCGGCCTGCCATTCGACCATCTGCCGACACGCCTGGCGCAGCACCCAGCCATCGATCTCGGCAATCAGCCCGCTGGCCTCGGCAATCGGGATGAACTCACCCGGCGGCACCAGCCCGCGCTCGGGGTGCTGCCAGCGCACCAGCGCTTCAACTCCAACCATCTTGCCGCTGGCCAGGTCATGCACCGGCTGGAAGAACAGCCGCAGTTCCTCCTGCTCCAGTGCCCGGCGCAGCTCGGTGGCAATTTCCACCCGCTGCTGGGCATGCGCAGTCAGCTCTTCGGTGTACAACGCATAACCACCGCGACCGTTGCTCTTGGCCTTGAACAGCGCGGCATCGGCATTGCGCAGCAGCTGCGCGGCGCTGAGGGCATCGCTGGGGAACAGGCTGATGCCCACGCTCACCCCGACGAATAGGCTGTGCCCCTCGCAACTGAACGGCTCGCGCATCTGCTCGATCAGCGTCTGCGCCAGGGTTGCCGCCTGGCCGACCTGCTGGCAGTTCTCCAGCAGCACGGCGAACTCGTCGCCGCCGAGCCGGGCCAAGGTCAAGCCCTTGTCCAAGGCCGCACGCAGGCGTTCGCCAACCAGTTTGAGCAATTGGTCGCCAACCGGGTGGCCAAGGCCATCGTTGATGCTTTGAAAGTGATCCAGGTCGAGCAGCAACAGCGCACAGCCGCGCTTGTGGCTCTGCGCCGCGGCCAGGGCCTGCTCGGCGCGATCATTGAACAGCAGCCGGTTGGGCAAGCCGGTCAGCGGGTCGTGGTGGGCGAGGTAAGCCAGCTCCTGCTCGGAATGCTTGATCGCACTGATGTCGCTGAATACCGCCACGTAATGGCTGAGCTCGCCGCTGTCGTCGCGTACGGCGCAAATCGTCTGCCATTGCGGGTAGATTTCGCCGCTTTTGCGCCGGTTCCAGATCTCGCCGCTCCACTGCCCCTGCTCGCGCAAGGTGGCGTAGATCTGCTGATAGAAGTCCGCCCCATGCCGCCCCGACTTGAACTTGCTCGGGCGCTGGCCGAGCACTTCGTCCTGCTGATAGCCGGTAATACGCATGAACGCGCGGTTAACGTGCACGATCAGGCCCTGCCGGTCCGTCACCAGCACGCCCTCCAGGGTGCTGTCGAACACCGCCGCCGCCATGCGCAGGCGCTCGCGGTCCTCACTGCGCAGGCGCGCGCCGATACCGATGAAGTTGAGCAGGCGCGCCCGTGAGATAAAAATCACCAGCGCACTGAGCAGCACCCACACCAGCACATTGATGCAGCGCCCCAGGTACAGCGCCAACGGATCCTCGGACAACTGTTGCAACAGCTGCTCACTGAGCACCAGCCACAGGATCGATAACACCACGTACAGCGCGGCCATGCGCAAGGCGTCGCGAACAGAACCAGTCATGTCGGGTACTAATGCCCTTAAAAAAAATTGGGGCATTATAGGGCCCGAAACATGTCTTGATGCATTCCTGCTCTGGTTTTATTTCCCGGTCAATGGATAATGCAAAGCGCAGTTCCCCCCCGCGTTTCCGAGGGCTTTTACATTTATGTGGTACTACGGCTTACTCGACCTGTCGGCCTGGCAACTGGTCGCGGTCACCCTGCTGATGACCCACGTGACCATCATCAGCGTCACGATCTACCTGCATCGCTATTCGGCGCACCGCTCGCTTGAGCTGAACGCCGGCCTCAAACACTTCTTTCGCTTCTGGCTGTGGTTGACCACGGCGCAGAACACCCGCGAGTGGACCGCCATCCACCGCAAACACCACGCCAAGTGCGAAACCGTCGATGACCCGCACAGCCCGGTCATCAAAGGCCTGAGCACCGTGCTGCGCAAAGGCGCCGAGCTTTACCGCGAAGAGGCGCAAAACCCCGAAACCCTGCGCATCTACGGCAAGAACTGCCCGGATGACTGGATCGAGCGCAACCTCTACTCGCGCTACAAGCTGGGCGGCATTGCCTTGATGGCAGTGCTCGACCTGCTGCTGTTCGGCACCATCGGCATCACTATCTGGGCGATCCAGATGATGTGGATCCCGTTCTGGGCCGCAGGCGTGGTCAACGGCCTTGGCCATGCCGTCGGCTACCGCAACTTCGAGTGCCGCGACGCCGCCACCAACCTGGTGCCGTGGGGCATCATCATTGGCGGCGAAGAGCTGCACAACAATCACCACACCTACCCCAACTCGGCCAAGCTGTCGGTCAAGCGCTGGGAGTTCGACATGGGCTGGGCGTGGATACGGGTGCTGAGCCTGCTGCGCCTGGCCAAGGTGCAACGGGTCGCGCCAATCGCCCACCGCGTCGAGGGCAAGGCCAGCCTGGACATGGACACCGCCATGGCGATCCTCAACAACCGCTTCCAGATCATGGCCCAGTACCGCAAGCTGGTCATCGCCCCGCTGGTCAAGCAGGAGCTGGATGTGGTCGATGCCTCGCTGCGCCACCGCTTCCGCCGCGCCAAGCGCCTGCTCTCGCGGGAAACCAGCCTGCTGCAGGACCGCCACCACGTGCGGATCGAGTCGATGCTCGCCCACAGCCAGGCGCTCAAGACCATCTACGAGAAGCGCCTGGCGCTGCAGCAGATCTGGGCGCGAACCAGCGCCAATGGCCACGACATGCTCGCCGCCATGAAAGACTGGGTCCACGAAGCCGAGGCCAGCGGCATCCAATCGCTGCGCGATTTCGCCAGCCAGCTGAAAACCTACTCGCTGCGCCCAACCGCCTGATCTCCGTTGATCGGCATGCCCTGTTCTGGGGCATGCCGAGCGGAACTTCACCCCACCTCCTTACTCAAATCCGGCACATCGCCCGCGTGGCGGGCCGGATCGTGGCCGCACGCCCTCAGCCGAGAATCGCTCCGTGCACATGGCCAAACACATACAGCCCCGCGACCCGCCACCTGCCGCTGCGCAAACCCTGCTCGCGCTGTTTCATGCGCAAGGTGAAGTGGCGCGCCTGAGCGAGCGCGAGCAGCTGTTCAGTTCCCTGCTCGAAACCGTCAACGCAGTGCTCTGGGCGTTCGACTGGAAAACCCGCCAGGTGCTCTATGTCAGCCCCGCCTTCGAGCGCATCTTCGGCCGCCAGGTCAGCCGGGTGCTGGCTGACTTCAACGAATGGCGCGACAGCATCTACCCCGACGACCTCGAGTACGCCGAGCGTAGCCTGGCCCAGGTGCTGCTGCAGGGCGCTGTGGAAGACCGCGAGTACCGCATCATCAACGCTGCCGGCGAAATCCGCTGGCTGAGCGACAAGTGCTATATCAACCAGCAGCAGCACGGCGACCGCGTGATCGTGGTCGGCATCGCTGAAGACATCACCGAAAAGAAGCAGCTCGAAGGCGAACTGCAGCGTCTGGCCACCACTGACGTGCTGACCCAAAGCAGCAACCGCCGGCACTTCTTCGAGTGCGCCAACCAAGCCTTTACCGCCGCCCGCGAAGACGGCACGCCGTTGTCGTTTCTGCTGCTCGACATCGATGACTTCAAGCTGATCAACGACACCTACGGCCACCAGCAAGGTGACGAGGTGCTGCAGCACATCGCCGACAGCGGCAAGGCCGTACTGCGCCGCGGCGATGTGTTCGGGCGGATTGGTGGTGAAGAGTTTGCTGCAGTGTTCCCCGGCTGCGAGGCCGAGGTCGCCGAACAGATCGCCGAACGCCTGCAGCGCGAGATCCAGCGCCTGAGCTTCAGCCATGGTCAGGAACGTTTCGGCGTGACCATCAGCCAGGGCCTGACCAGCCTGCACGACGACGACCTCAGCCTGGACAGCCTGTTCGCCCGTGCTGACGCGGCGATGTATCAGGCCAAGCGTCTGGGCAAGAATCAGATTATTTGCGGCTGACCAGAGCCTTGCGCAGTCCCAACTCCATATCGTCGATCAGTGCTTTGGCCAAACCGCTGAGAATGCGCGCCGCACTCCCCGCCTGCCGGTCATTTTCCATCTCTGCCTCGGTGGTCAGATGGCGGATGCAACCGAGCATGACCGACAACTCCGAAAACGCCTGCTCGAACGGCACATCGCCCTGCACGGCAAACAACGCCAGACATTGATCTTGCGCGCCCTCCTGTAGGAGCGGCCTTGCGTCGCGAAAGGCCCGCGAAGCGGGCCCGGCGATATCAGCGGCGGAGCTGAAATCTGGGGCCGCTACGCGACCCTTTCGCGACACAAGGCCGCTCCTACAGAGATCGCAGTACCCGCTACCAGCGTCGTTGGATTGAGTGGCTTCGTCCGTCATGGCGTTGCCTCCCCGGCCACGGCGTGGGCGATCAAGGCGCGCATCAGCTGGTTAAGTATCTCGACGTTTTCCAGCAGGTAACTGTCAACGCCGATGGGCTCGGTGCCGAGATAAGCTTCGAGGGTGCGGTTCATGCAGTCCATCAACTTGGAAACCTGGGTGAGAGCCTCTTCGCGGCTCAGGTCGCTGATGACTGAGAAGTAGGAAATTGGGGGGTCGGGGACGATCTTTTTCATAGTCGATTTCCAGTACGTAAACGGAAGCGACCACTCGAACCTTTCTCACGGATTTGGGTGGCAGCCGTACACGGGGTGAGAAAACCGAGGTACTGGAAACCCGGCCAGACCGAAGTCTGCCCGCGCACGGCTGCCGTGAAGCATTGCCTAACAGTACTGGTCGGGTTTCTCACACCCGGTCACCAAACCTGGCGACCCCGTGACGTTATCCCTGAGACATTTCCCCGACAACAGAGCTGCTTCCGCAAGTCGCGTAGGATAATTCCCAAGCTACCCCGATTAGAAGCATTTGGTTTCAAGTTCGGAAACGTCTTACGCAAACACCCGCAAATCTATCGTGTAGGAGCGGCCTTGTGTCGCGAAAGGGGTGCGCAGCGCCCCCAAAAATTCCAGCTCCGCCGCTGCCATCGCCGGGCCAGCTACGCTGGCCTTTCGCGACACAAGGCCGCTCCTACAAAGGCCTTGCCGCCACTGATATCCGCACCCGACACCACAACGCTCGCAGCCATCACCTCACCGACGCAACTGATCCAGAATCATCAGCTGCTCAACCATCTTCACCTTGACCATATGCTCAAGGTCAGCCTTGCCGCCAATGCACAACCCCGGTTCGAAAGCATACATCTCGTCCTCGGCAACCGGCCCCAGCTTGGCGAGTGCACGCTGGAACAGCGGCTTGCCCTGGTTGTCGTCAAAGTCCAGGCTGTCACGTCGGGTAGAGCCGAGAAAGATACCGAGGCTGCGGTCTGGTTGTGGGTTGGCTTTTTGCAGCTGGTTTTTCAGCGCGACAATGCCGCCAGCCAAACTCGATACAGTGATCTTGCGCTGATAACGCTCGCCCCAGGCATACAGCGAACCGAACGCATCCCTGGCAATCACGTGGTAATTGTCGATCTCAGCCAGGCCGCTGCCTTGCAGCCACATATCCAGCGTGGCCTTGTATGCATCTGGGTCCACGATCCAGAACAAGCCATCAGCGAAAGAACACCAGCCTTCTTCGCGCCAGTAGCCCAGCAATGCAGGCGGCAGTTTTGACTGGTATCTGTCGATGCTCGCTGCAGGCACCTCACGACGTGAAGTGGCTTCACCAAGGTTGTCGATCATTGACTGGAAAAATTCATCCCGCACCGATTAAGCCCCTTGATCCGTTTGCAGGTGACGTACCGGCCGCCACCCGTCATTCGTATTTGAAGTCTGCCGCAAACTTGCCGGTCTGCAGATCCAGCTTGATCATGCAGCGTACCCACGGTTTGCCTTGCTCGAACAAATTGTTACCCGCGAAATACTCGCGCAGCTGTATCAACAGGAGCCGGATGTCATGATCCACACGAGCAACTTCAGGCACGAACCACTGCGGCTCACTCCCCTCGGCCTGATAGTCATAAAACAGCTTGGCGTGGTCGCCGGTCGGCGACAGCTCGACCTCAACAGAAACCCACTGAGCCTGCTGGGGCGCGATCGCCGAGAGTATTTCACCCAAGCCCTGGTAAATTCCCTGATCTGTACTCATAAGCCCCCAGAGTGTTCGCTACGTTTCGACCCACTGCCTGCTGGCAAAGTCCGGATGACTCTTCTCCCTAGTCACCAATTCGACTCTGACAAAGACGGCACCTCACCGTAGTCCGGTCTTCCCTTGCGCGTTTGAGCGCACCTTGCAACCAGGCGTGGACCGGTCCTTACCTATCCTCAGCGCCGAAAAACCTGGTCCAAAGGCCGCGCCTTTGGCTGCTATCCTTGGCCACTACCATCACCTCTGCAGCGGGCTCCAGCAGGTCGCGCGGGTAATGCTCGTGGCCACGGCACAGCGAATCGTCCAGACCGAACGTCTTGACGGCAGCAGCCGCCTCAATACACCAGCGGCCAAAGTAAGCACCACCTGCGAAATTCTCGTCGCCATAACGGTACCAGTAAGGATGCTTGAAGGGCGCTGCTTGCTTCTTAGTCCCCGAACGAGCACCGCTGCCAACTTCGGCATACCAATGCGCGACAAATCCCTTAAGGAGCGCGCCTTGCTGGCCAGGAGGCGCATCGACAGCTGCAAGCAACCGAGCATACGGTTTGGGGTAAAGCAGCACAGTACCGATCCGACGTTGCGGGGACCGGGTAGCGATAACGCGGTCGAGCAAAATGTCCTCGCCCTCATTGTCGATCAGCGCCAACAGACGCAGCCACTGCTCGTCGGGGATATCGAGCGTCAACGCCAAGCCGACGAGCCAGAAACACACAATGTAATGATCGTAGTTGACCGCCCACAGGGTGCGGCTTGTCACCTGCTGCGCAGTCCACTGCTCCGCGCCCAAGTGCTGTGATCGCTCCCAGGCGTCAAGCAAACCCGGAAAGTACCCTGCCAGCTCTGCCACCGGCAGGCCCGCAGAATAGCGACGCAGCATCTGATGCCAATGATCCTGGGCCAACTCGAACAGATACTGGGGCGCATAACTCGGGTCGCCGAATGGACGACTTGCAGTGTCCCAGCCGAGGGTGATGGATTCGTCACCAAAAGCGACCCATTCTGACCAATAGGCCGGATCACCCAACGGCGCGCGCTTGCTCATCATTTGCTCCCTAATAATCTGGAAGTGGCCGTCGGGTCCTTTCGCTCCCAGCCATCACCTCACCGACGCAACTGCTCCAGAATCATCAGGTGCGCATCCATGTTCTACTTAAATCGCCTAGAGCTTGTTTCGACCCAGCTTAAAATTTGATAAAGGTAAAGACCTCTCTGAATAAATTTTCAATGCGCGGAGAAGCGCCGAGGTGGGTAAGCGCTTCGCGGGTGGTAATAGGCATGTCATAAGGTTTGAAACCTCGACGAACAGCGATACCGTATAGAGCGTATTCGTCGCTATCTGAATGTTCCCAATGAGGCACGTAGCCAATCACCTTATAGACCTTAAAAATCTCATCTTGAAAACCCATCAGATCATATAGGCAACTTGGCGCATTATTTAGCGACAATGCTTGAGCGCACCATATGTTGAGCTCATCTTTGCTGATAGCAGTGCAGAACAAACATGCAATAACAAAAGCCAGCAGAACATCATTGAAACCATCAACTTTAATAGCATTCACACCCCACCCCATGGCCTTTAGCCGAAGAAATTTCTGTAGGCCGCCTCAACCTTTATCGAGACTTCATCAGGCTTGAAAGTAAGATTCTCCAATGCAGCCACATCAACAGATAACAAGGGATGAGCAACTGCAGGCGACTTCAACCCGCACTGTTGGCGAACCTTAAAAATTGCAAAAACCTCCAAAGGCAGCAAATCAAATGGTGGGCAGGCGTATGAGCTAGGACCATAGCTTTTTAAGCTCTTTAACGTGCTTACAAGCTGTGCCTGATCAACGTCAATGATTACGTGACCATTTTCGGCTTCGAGCTTCATATACCTCACCTTCATCGCACGTAAAATGTTGTAGCGCTTTGGAGGATCCCCTCTTAGCCGTCCTTAGCTGACCATTGATGATCGCAACGAGGTGGCGGTCGCAACCATCCACACCTGCTTTGTTGACGGAGTCGACAATAACTTCTTCCCCGATTCAACGTCGCAACTCTGGCAAAGACAGCACCTCATCGTACTGTGGCCAATCTTCTCTTGCGCGGTTGAGCACACCTTGCATCAACTCGTCAAATTCAGGCACTGGCTGCTCGGGCGGCAGCTGGTCAAAGGGCGCAGCCATCAGTGGATGATCAATCTGCTGGGGATTGGCCAAGCCTTCCCATTGGCGTAGACGCAGTAAGTAGAGGATTTCTACCGGAACGCGCTCCATGTGCCAATCCTGATTGAAATCGTAGGAGTTCTTCTGGCTGTCTCTGCCGGTCTGCCAGGTGTGGCGGTCACAAGCAGCGAGCAGGCCGGGCAACAAATCCTCGGGGTTGGGAGTGCGCCAGTTGGCCAGAAGAGCTTCGTAGATGGGTTCGTCATAAGCATAGGCCGGCCACTGGTGTGAAACATCGCCTACCCAATCGGCAAACACACGCAGCATGAAGGCTTGAGCGCGGCGGTGCTGCTCTTCGTACTCGATAACCAACTGATGTCCGCGATTAAGCGCCGCGTGCGTTAGATAGCCCTGATAAATGACGGCATCCTTCCAGCCCAAAATAGCCATCGCTCCCATCATGCTGGCAGCGGTTTGGATGCTGTAGTTTTGTTGGCGGATATGGTTGCCGGGGTGTTGATCGTACTCGTGCGCCCAAAAATACAATTGCCAAATACCTACTTGGTAGTAGCGTATCCAGCGAGCCAATTCTTGCAGCCACTGCGGGTTGCTTGGAGCAGTTGCAAGTACTGTATGAAGACTACCCCGCGCCATTCTTTCCGGGGTAGTAGTTGTCGCATTACTTTTATTCGGAACCATCCTTGAGCCACTAGGCCTTGCATCCTCGCGGGTGACGTATTCACGTATCGCGTTGACATAAAACGTGTCATCCGCATGTGGCCCTCTAGTGACGCGGGCACATACGCTCTTGTAAGAAGGCCATTTTGGATTCACACCCATGCGTTCAATTGCATTCATACTCCCCCCGTGGCCGCGCCAAGCTCAGCGCGCTGCCCCAGCAACTCAGCCGTGGCTGAACTGATGCAAGATCATCAAGTGAACGTTCATGTCCAATTTCTGAAGGTTCTCGATCCGCGCCTGCCCCCCCGCGATCAGCACTGGCACGAATCCGTACATTTCGGATTCACTGAGCGGCCCCAGCGTTTGCACTGCACGCTCGAAAAGATAGTTTTCTTCAATATCTTCGAAATCAAAATCATCAGGCTCGGCCATGGCAAAGAAAACACCTAAACTTCGGTCGGGGTCAGGATTCGGCGTCTGAGCCTCATCCTTCATTGCCAGTACCCAATTATCCACGCAAGAGATGGTGACCTTCCGGTTGTAGCGCTGGCCCCACAGATAGAATGTGCCGAAACCCGTGCGGCCGATCACATGATAATCGTCGATATCTGCCAGCTCGCTTCGCTTGATCCACTCGCGCAACATCGGCGTGTATTCATCCGGATCAACCGTCCAGAAGCGACCGCCGGCATATCCGGCCCAACCTTCTTGCTGCCAGTAGGTCAGCAAACGATCAGGCAGAACTCCGCGATACTTGTCGATGCTCGAGGGCGGCACCTCACGCCGCGAGGTGGCCTCGCCCATGTTTTCGATGAACAGCTCAAAGTACTCGTCTTTCATGGCGTTGGTCCCCTTAGCATTTCCAGCCGGACGTTCATTCTAGCGTCCCCGGCGCCCTTGGCTAAAGCATCGCTGACAGCGCGGTCGAGTGCGTCGACTCGACTCGGCCAGTTACCGCCAATGGTCGAGTTGACCAGGCCGTTACCCATGGTCGTAGGAATGGGTTGGTGATAACCGCCCACAACCATGTCCGGTTCATGCAATGCCGACATAGTAGAGCGGATCTCTTTGGCCTGCGCTTTGGCAAGCGTCGTCGCCTCTTTGACGCTCATGTTTTTGTTCTTGGCAAGCAGACTTTCGGTAATCTTCGCCGCTATATCTTTCTCGAACGCAGTAGCGACACGTCGTTGAGCATCCTTGGCAACTGGGTTGCGGCTATTTTCCTTGTACGCATCGCGAGCCAGCTTGAATTGGTCCACCGTCATGTTGTTGATCGCTTCCTGCTGAGCCTGAAGCTGCTTGTAGTACTCCTTGAGGAACGACTGCTGCTGAGTAGGCGACATGGCTTTGAAACTATCGCTGGTGAATGGGTTGAACGGCGCTACATCGACAACATCAATCCTGGCCGCTGCCTTGCCCGCGTCTTTGCCGAGCTGCCCGGCATAATCGTTTACGTTTTCCACCGGCTTGCCATTGAAGGAGGTTCCTCCATCGGCGTAGTTCTGATTACCTGCTGGCGTTGATGGTTTGCTGGTCCACTCAGGCACGGCTTTGCCTGCCGCAGCCCCTTCGGTCTTGGCCAACTTGGCAGTGTCGACGGCCATTTTCTCCAGGCTGTCGCGGCCCAGCTTGATGCCCACACTGGCCAGTTTGACGCCGCCTTTGGCAACCCCGCCTACTCCGGTGAGAAGCCCACCAACATCCCATACCAGTTCGCCCATGTCGCGGCCCAACTGTTCGGCGTGCTCATCACCACCGACTGTTAGCGCTTCTTCGATGCGAGCGACCTTGGCCTTGAGGTTTTGTTTGACCTCTTCCGGGTAGCCGGCCAAGGCGCTCGGGTCGTCGATCAGGCCGCCGATGGCCTTCACCGTCTCGATCGGGTGCAGAAGCATCTGCGCCAGCCCCGAGATATCGTCAAATCCGGCCTTGATCAAGCCTTGGCCAACGCCACTCTGGGTCAGCAGGTCCTGCTTCTTGCTGATATAGGCCCACTTGGCCAGCACCTTGAGTTCATCAATGCGCCCTTCAGCTTCTTTGAGCTCCTTGCGCGCCTGGACGTACTGCTGAGTCGCCAACCAGTTGTTATCCACAGCCCCCGAGGCCGCTGCGGTAGCGGTGGCGGCATCGAGGCTGGTGGTAGCGGCGATGCCGGTGACCAGGCTGACGATGAGGTTGCGCTTGGCTTCGCGCTGGCTTTCGGTTTCGGTCGGGCTGGCTTCGGAGAACAGCCCGGTGAGCAGGCTCGACGCCGCCGCGCCGGCCGCACCACTGCCGCAGCTCTGGCTGCTGGCGGCCGCACCGGCGCAGGCGAGGATGCCGTGCAGGGCAGCGTGCATCGGCGTGCCTTCGACCAGGGTGCCGTCGGCGACCAGGTCACCGAGGTAACCGGCGCCTTGCTGCTGCACGTAGTTGACGACCATGCCTTGCATGAACGCGCCGTTGCCGGCACTGATGTTGCCGCTTGCTGCGGCAACCAGTGCGGTGGTGATCTGCCGGTAGGTGCCGCCGGCGCCCCAGTTGCCGGCCACGCCATCCGCTTCGTTGCGCAGCCTGATGGCCTGGTCGCGCAGGGCCTGGCTGAGCTCGGCGTCGCTGGTTTCGAGGGCCTTGGCGTCGGCTGCATCGGCCGCGTTGCGCTTGGCGTCGACTTCCTTGGCCTTGTTGGCGAGCAGGGTGCCGGCCTCGTTGGCGAAGGCGTTGACGATTTCGAAGCCGGCGCGGATCTGCTCTTCGTCGAAGATCGGCTTGAGCGCGTTGGTGTTGTCGCGGTCACTGGAGACATCGCGATTGAGCCCGGCGAGGGTCTCGTCGACGCTCTGGCCGGTGCGCTCGCGCTGGGCAGCGGCGTCGGTGATGAGGATGGTGCCGCCACTGATGCCGCTGCGGGTCACGCTGCTGGCGCTGTCGCTGGCACTGATGGCAATCGGCAGGCTGGCGCCGATCTGTTTGTCATTGGTGGGGATCTCGGTGCCGGGGGTAATCGCGCCGCCGGTCTGCACCTTGCCGTCCTGGGACTTGCCGATCTCGCTGTAGCCGCCGCCGATGCTGAAGGTGCTGGCGTCGTACTCGGCTTTGTTGCGGATGTCGCTGGTGGTCAGGCTGGCGGTTTCGAGGCGGTTCTTGCCGTCAGCCACAGCCTTGTCGCTGCTGGCGATGACCGCGCCTTTGAGGTCGGTGTTGCCGCCGACGCGGATGTCGAAGCCGCCGTCGCCGGCCTTGATCCCGGACTGCTCGGTGACGCTGGCGAAGTCCGAGTCCATGTCGGTGCCGCCGAGGTTGGCGCTGCCGCCGCTGACCGTGCTCATGCCGTAGCAGAACGGCGGGATGCACAGGCTGATGCCGACACCCATGCTCTTCTCGTCGACCTTGAAGGTGTCGGTGTCTTGCAGGCTCTCGATGTTGAGGTCGCCGCCAACGTCTGCCAGCACCTGACGGCCACTGACTACGGCGCCGCGCAGGTTGGTGTCACCGCCGGAGACCAGCGTGGTGGTGTTGCCTGCGGCGATCTGGGTGTTGGTGTGGGTCAGGGTGTCGCCATCGGCGTCGCCGCGGTTGCCGCTGACGCCCAGGTCGAGGGTGAAGCCGTTGCGCGAGCCGCCCAGCGACAGGCCAATGCCGACACTTGCGCTCATGCCTTTGCTGTCGCTGTCCTGCTTGCTGGTGTTCTGCGCGGCGAGCAGGTCGATGTTGCCGTCGGCGGCGAGGGTGGCGTTGTTGCCGGCGCGCACCTCGCTGCCCTGGACGAGAATGTTGCTGTCGCTGCCCGCACCGGTGGCGCGCAGACGCACGTCGTTGCCGGCAATGATGGTCGAGCCGGCAGCGGCGTCGCTTTGCTGCACGGTGGTGCTCTGTTGCTGCTTGGTGCCCAGCGACAGGCTGATGTTGATCCCGCCGGCAGCGCCCGGGTCCTGGGCGACCGCAGTGGCGGCATTGTTGACCGCCAGCGCGGTGGTGGCCGCGGCCAGCGCCTGCATGCGGCCGTCTTCGGTCTTGCTCGACGCCTGCTGCATCTGCTGGGTGGTCTGGATCGCGCTGATCACCGGGTTGGTGATGGTCACGGTGAAGCCGGTCTGCTTGAACAGCGTCTCGCGGGTGCGCTCGCTGGTCTCGCGGGCTTCGGTGATGGCGATCTGTTGAGCGAGGATGTCGACGTCGCCTTTCGGCGCGACCACATCGCTGCCGACCTGGCGGTACTGGCGCCCGGCTTCGATCATGACATCGCCTTCGGTGCTGCCGATGGTGCTGGCGCGGGCGGTTTCACGGGTGGTGAGGTCTTTGACGCTCTGCTGCTGGGTGCCCATGGTCAGGGCGATGCCGCCGCCGCTGAACAGGCCGCTCTTTTTCTCCGACTTGTCGTGGCGTTCGCTGCTGCTTTCGGTGGCCGCCTCGATGTTCACATCGCGCTCGGCGACCAGCACCGTCTGCTTGGTCGAGACCACGTCGCTGCCGCGCACGCTGATATCGCGGCCGGCCTGCAGGTAGGTCTGCTCGCCGCTCAAGGTGGTGCCGCTGGCCTGGGTCTGGCTGACGGTGTCGCGCAAGGTGGTGGTCTTGCTCGACAGCATGCCGTTGCTGCCCTTGAACTTGTGCGCTTCGTCGGCGAACTGGTACTGCTCGGCGGCCGTCAGGTTGATGTCGCGGCGCGCTTCGGCAAGGACCATGCCTTGGTCGCTGGTGACCGTGGCGCCACGGGCGTTGAGGTCCTGGCCGGCGGTGACGCGCAGGTCACCGTTGGTTTGCACGGTGCTACCGACTTCGCCGCGGCTGGCTTCGTTGCGCCAGTTGCTGGCATCCCAGCGGATCGCCTGCTGCGAACTTTCGCTGACGGTGCCGAGGTTGACGTCGCGCCCGGCCTGCAACTGGGTAGCGCCGCCCTGGCCGGCGTTGACCACCTGGCTGCCTTGCAGGTTGAGGTCATTGCCGGCGGCGACTTTCATGCTGCCGCCATCACCGCTGACAAACAGCCCGGCGACCCGCGACAGGTTACTGCGGGTGCCTTGGTCGCTGCTGCTGTCGCGGCTCAGCGAGCGGCTGTTGATGTCCTGCCCGGCGTCGATGGCGAGGCTGTCGGTGGCGCCGATCAGGCCGCCGAGGTTGTTCAGGTTGTCGCGGGTCTGCAGGGCGACGTTGTTGCCCTGGATGCGGCCACCGAGGTTGTCGATGTTCTGCGCGGTCAGCGCGACCACGCTGCGCCCGCCGAGGCTGCCGCTGTTGATCAGGTCGCCAGACAGGTCGAGCTTGAGCTGCTGGCCGGCGATCAGCGCGCCATTGCCGTTGATGTCGCCCTCTTGCACGCGCACGTAGACCTGCGGCACCAGTACCTTGCGCGATTCGCCGTTGGCCAGGGTGACGTTGCGCTCGACCAGCCAGACGATGTCGCTGGTCAGCTGGGCCATCTGCTCGGCGCTCAAAGCAACACCCGGCACCAGGTTCCAGTCGCTGGCCAGGGTCACGGCGTTGTCGATCAGGGCGCGGTACTGCGCTTCGTCGTTGGCGAAGCCGTCGAGGAAGCGCCGGCCGGTGAGCTGGGCGATCTGTTCGCGGATCAGCTTCTGCTCGTAGAAGCCGTCGCCAAGGCGTTGCTGCGTCTGCGCAGGGTCGAACTGCAGGCGCTCGAGCATGTAGTCCGACGACAGCCATTTGCGGTAGCTGGTAAAGCGCGCGTCGGTCTCGATCAGGTAGTTACTGGTGCCTGCGGGGTTGGTCTGGAACAGGCTGTTGTTGGGCAGCGCCAGGTTCAGGCCGCCGGTGCGCACCTGGTCGGCAATGCCCTGGCCGTCGTTGAGCTTGACCTCAACTACGGCGCCGACTCGGTACTGCTCGCCGACCTCGGCGTTGACTGCACCAACCGTAGCCACCTGCTGGCCGACCTGGAGCAGCTCGCGACCGCTCAGCTGAGTGCCGCTGCCGTTGACCACGGCGTACTGGCCGTACTCAGTGGGGGTCAGGTCGATGTCCTGGATCAGCGGCGCCGGGCGGTAATCGGTGATTCTGCGGCCCTGGCTGTCACGGCCCTTGCGCTGGATGCGGTAGAAGTTGGTCGCGGTGCCGGCATCGGTGGTCACCCGCTGGCCGTCCACCTCGGTGTTGATCACTTGCGCGGCGCCGGCCTGGAGCAAGCCACCGGCCAGAATCCGGCTCTTGTCGTTGAGTACGCTGTCGCCGCTGAAGGTCAGGTTGCCGCCGGCCAGAATCTGCCCAGGCGCTGAGCTGGCGATACGGGTTTCGACCACGCTGCGGGTGTAGTCGTAGCGATTGAAGTTGTCGCGCACGCCATCCGGGGCGACCAGATGATCGACTTCGTCGCGGTAGACCGAGACCTGATCAGGGCGGTAGCGGTTGGGCGAGCCGGTGATCTGGAATTCCTGCAACTGCTCGCGGCTGACTTCTACGTCGACGGTGCTGAAGTGTTCGTTGGTGTTGCGCAGCTCGCGGATGTTCAGGCTCATGGCGCCCAGCGATTCGACCGTGGCACTGGCGTTGGCCAGCAGGTCGGCGCGGCCGCTGGCCTGATCGTTGCCATCCAGCGTGCCGCCGATGGCGAGGTCGCCGGCACTGAAGATCAGCGCCTGCTCGCGGTTGTCGATGCGCTGGCTGCCGATGTCCAGCCGCTCACGGGCGGCGATGACCGCCGCCGGGCCTGCTTCGTCGAGGTTGGCCAGGGTGCGGCTGGCGATGGCCAGACGGTCGCCGTAAATGCGCCCGGTGCCAAGGTTGAACAGCTCATCGGCTTGCAGGCGCACCTGCTGACCGTCGATCAGGCCGCGGTTGTGCAGTTGGCCGTTGACCCGCAGGTCGACCTGGGTGGCGGCCATTTCGCCGCTGGCGGCGTTGTCCAGCGCCTGACCGCGCACGATCAGCGCTTGCCCGGCGAGCAGCTTGCCGCTGTTGTACAGGGCCCCACCGATATCGATATCGACCTTGCCGTTAGCTTGCACCTGGCCGCCGAGGCTGAGGTTGCCCTGCTGGCGCAGGATCAGGTCACCGAGGCTGAGCAGGCGGCCACTGCCGCTGAAGTACGCCGCATTGAGCGACAGCAGGCTGCCGCCGAGCAAGGTGCCACTGCCGTTGTCGACGGCCAGGCGGTTCTGCGCCGGGTCGCGATCGGCCAGGCGCAATTCGCTGCCAGCCGAGATCAGGCCGGCGTCGTTGTACAGCGCCTGGGCCAGGCCGAGGTCGATGCCGGCGTCAGCGCGCAGGGCGCCTTGCTGGTTTTCCAGAGTGTCAGCGCGCAGCAGCAGCGACTGGCCTTCGATGCCTTGCTCGTTGCCCTGGCTGGTGCGGTTGTCGAGCTGCGCGGTGGTCAGTCGGGTTTGCCCAGCGCTGCGCAGCAGTCCGCCGCGGTTGTCGATGCGCTCGTTCTGTTCAACGATCAACGCACCTTTGGCCTGCACCTTGCCGCCCTGGTTGTCGAGGCGATTACCGAGCAACTGCACCTGGCTTTCGCCGGCGATCTGGCCCTGATTGTTGAGGGTGGTGGCTGCCAGCAGCAGGTTGCCCTTGGCGCCGATAAAGCCCTGCTGGTTATCCAGTTGCGCGCTGTGCAGCTCGACTTCGGCCTGGCCGACGATGCCTCTGTCAGCGCCTGAGGCGCTGTTGTGCAGGGCGGCGCTGCCGGTGTCGACGAACAGCCGGCCACCGGCCTGGATCAGCCCGCCGCTGTTGTGCAGCTCGCCGCTGCGCAGGTCGAGCCTGGCCTGTGCATCGAGGGTGCCGCCGTTGTTGTTGACGCTTTGCCCACGGCTGTCGAGCAGCAGCTCGCGGCCACTGATCACGCCCTGGCTGTTGTTCAGGCCAAGCGCGCCGAGTTGAATATCGCCAGCCGCTTCGAGGCGCCCGCCCTGGTTCTGCAGCTGACCGTTGCTGACTTCGACGAACAGCCCGGCCTCGACCGAGCCGAGGGTGCCGCCGCTGTTGTCGAGCTGGCCGGCAATCACTTGCATGGCCTGGGTCGCGGCGAGGGTGCCGGCGATGTTGCTGAGGCTGTCGGCGTTCAGGTTGAGGGTATTGCCGGCGCTGAGCGTGCCGCCGTCGTTGAGCACTTCGCCGGCAGTGACGGTCATGGCGCCGCCAGCAGCCAGGGTGCCGCCACGGTTGTCCAGGCGCTGCGCGTCGCGCACTTGCAGAGTGCCGCCGTGGGTGGCGATCACGGTGCCGCCGCTGGTGTCCAGGTCACGGCTGTCGAGCAACACTTGCCGGCCTTGGGTCTGGCCGTTGGCAAGCTGGGCCTTTTGCGCGCTGATCTGCAGGGCGCCATTACTGGCCAGTGTGCCGCCGTTACCGTCGATTTCGCTGGCGCGGACGTCGAGTTTGCCGCTACCAGCGTGCTCGACCTTGCCTTTGCGGTTGGCCAGGGTGCCTGCGTCGAGGCTGAGCTCGCGGGCGTTGCTGGCGATGCGGCCGTCGCTGTTGTCGAGCTGGCCGGCGACTTTGATGAGGCTTGCTGCGGTGCCGGTCTGGACCAGTTCGCCGCCGTTGTTCGAGAGCTTGTCGGCGCTGACCTGCAGGTTGCCGACATTGACCTTGGCGCTGTCGCTGCGCACGGTTGCGCTGGCTTTGGCGTCGAGGCGGCCAGCGCTGTCGATCGTGCTCGAGCTGAGGTCAAGGTCGCCGTTGTTGGCGGTCAGGTTGAGGTTGCCGGCGTAGCTGCGGCTGTGGCTGAGGTCGACCGTGTCGCCTTGCAGATCAAGGGCGCCGCTGGCGTGGTTCTGGCCGCGGGCGGCAATCTGCTTAGCCTTGACCGTGAGCGTAGCGTTGCCGCTGGAAGTACCTTGGGCGTCAACGCCGGCTGCCAGCAGCGAGTCGCGGTTGCTGTCGAGTTTGGCCGCGTCGATGTTCAGATTGCCCTGAGCGGCCAGCTCGCCGGTGTTGGTGACGGTGCCCTGGCTGCTGGCGTGCAGGTCGCCTTTGGCGTACAGGCTGCCGCTGTTGTCCACTGCCGTGGCACTGGCTACGCGGGTCGCCCCAGCACTGCTGATGGCGCCCTGATTGAGCAGCTTGCCGTCGGCGCTGATCACCACGTCACCGGCCATGGCGCCGATCTGCCCGGCGTTGCGTACGCCAACCCCGGCCTCGGTACCGACCAGCTTGATCTTGCCGGCGTACATGCCGCCCAGCTCGGCGACGTCGATGGCCACCTCGGGCTGGGCGCTGTCGTCCTTGGCCAGGGCGGTGGCCTGGGTATTGTCGGCGTTGACCTGATTACGCCCGGTGGTGACCTTGAGGTCGTTGGCCCAGATCCCGGCGTTGACCTCGACGCTGCGCGCGATCAGGTCGGTGTAGTCGCTGTCGCGGGCATCCAGGCCCTTGCCGGTAATGCTCAGGGTGCCACCTTCGACGCGGTAGCCGGTGATGCGCCCGTTCTCCATCTGCGCGCGGCCGGTGGTCAGGGTCGAGCGGTCGGCATTGATGAAGCCGCAGCCGTCACAGGTGATCCCGGCCGGGTTGGCGATGACCACTTCGGCGCGCTGGCCGGCGACTTCGACGTAGCCACGCAACTGGCTCGGGTTGCTCGAATTGACTTCGTTGAGGATGACCTTGGCACTGCCCCGGCCAAGGTACGGGTTGCCCTCGATCCAGCCGCCCAGCTGGGTTTTGCTGTTGCCGACCGCGTTGTTGAGGATCGCGCCACGGCCGTCGACGTCGAACTGGCTGTAGTTGTTGCGCGACACCCCGCCGGCGCTCGGCGCGCGGATGTTGACCTGCGGCGTGCCGTTGGCGCTGTTGATCACCATCGGCTGCTGCCCGCTGGGCGCGCCACGGTCGGCGACGATGCCAGCGGCCCAGGCCGGGGCCACGCTGAGGCTGATCAGCCCAAGCGCGCCCATCAGGGCGTAGCGCAGGCCGTTGAGGCTGGCGACGCAGGGCTTGGCCACCACGCCGCTGCCACTGCTGACGCCGGGCGCCTTGCCGGCGCTGCTGACGGTTTCGGCGACGACCATGAGCAGGCCGCGCGCCTTGTTGAAGATGATGCGATACAGATGCTTGTTCATTGCAAATCCCTTTGCGTCAGGCGTCGGTGGCCAATGGGTGAGCGGCAAACCAGGCGCGCGCCTGCTCCGGGATCACCCCGATGCCATGAAAAGTGTTGACCCTGAGCCCTTGCTCTTCGCCGCGGTGGTGCAACGCGCGCGCGCAACGGTCAGTGAACAGGCGCCGCGCCAGCAGGCGGCTGAGGGCGACGCTGTGGCCGAACGGGGTGACCCAGTCGTTGATCCACATGCGCTCGCCGCTGCACCAGTCGGCTTCGTCCAGCTCGATCGGTGAGCGGGTCAGGTAGCGCTGTTCGGCGGCCTCGCTGAGGTTCAGCCAGGAGACGAAAAACACCGGGCGACCGCCCTCGCTGCCCAGCACGAACTGACGGTGCTTGAGCGCCGGCAACAGCAGGCTGGCGAGGCTGTGCAACGGGGCGTCGCGGTGGGCCGTGGAGTGCATCCACAGCCAGGTCGCAGCGCCCAGCGCGGTGGCTTCGTTCCACGGTTCGTCGATCAGGCCTGGGGCGGTGATGTCGAAGGTGTCGATGCGCATGGCAGCCTCCTCAGAACGACAGGGCGACGGTAAACGCGCTGGTGAAGTTGGCGGTTTCAAAGCCATCGGGCTTTTTCAACGGCGTACCCCACGACCAGTCGTAGGAGAGGTTGCGATAACCGCCGCGTACACCGACCACGGCACCGGCCAGGCGTCGGCCGATCAGGTAGTCGGCGGAGTTGCCGCCGACTTCGCCGTAGTCGACCCCGGCGTACAGCTCCTGGCCGCTGCTGCCCAGGGCCAGGCCGAGTTCGTTGCTCAGGGTCCAGCCGCGGTCGGCCGAGAGGATGTTCTCGCCATCGAAACCACGCACCGAATAGCGCGTGCCGATGCTGAAGCGGTCTTGCGGGACCAGTTCGGTGCGGTTCCACTGCGCGCGCCAGCCGCCGATGTAGCGCAGGCGCTGGCCATAGGCGTCGAACGGCACTTGCAGCTGGGCGTCGGCCTGGATGATTTTCGAGCGAGCGGTGCCGTCGCCGAAGGCTTCTTCCGGCGCCTCCAAGGCGCTGTGGGCGCCGGTGCCACGGCGGTAGCTCAGGCCAAGATCAAGGGTCGAAGCGCCGATGAACTCACGATGACCAATGCCCGCCTGCCAACCGGCCATGCGCCGGTGTTGCTGGAGCAGTTCGGTGTCGTCGATGAAGTTTTCCGAAGAGCGCGTCCACAGGCTGCCCCACATCGTCGTCTTGCGCACCGCATCGCGGTACACCAGGCGCGACAGGCGCAGCTCGTTGTTGCGGCTTTCGCCGCGGTAGAGGAAGTCCTGGTTAACCCCGGCCACCGTCTGGTGGTAGTCGTACTCGCTGCTGGTGAACGCCAGCTGCCAGTAACCGAACGGCAGCGAGTAATGCAGGGTGTGCCCTTTCGAGCCTTTGTCGCCGGAGGTGCCGCCGCCCAGGTCGTGGTTGAAGCTGGCGTAGAACAGGTCATTGAGCGACAGCGGGTTGTCCAGCGACAGCGCCACGGCGCCCTGGTATTTGCCGGTGGTCTTGCTGCCGCTGTTGTCCACCGACAGGCTCAGGCGCGCCGGGAAGCGCTGGCGCCAGGCAATGATCACGTCGCTCTCGCCCGGCTTGGCGGTGCTGCTGGCAGCAGGCGCGATGCGGATATCGGCTTCGGCAGTGGGCACCCGTTTGAAGTTTTCCAGCGCTTGTTCGATGTCGCGCAGGTTGAGCAGGTCGCCAGGCTTGGCCGGCATCGCGTTCCAGGCGTTGGCGCGCCCGCTGGTGCCCTCGGCAAAGCGCACCTGGCCGATGCGGCCGGGCAGCAGGGTCAGCACCAGAATGCCGCTGTTGAGGTCTTGCGCTTCGGCCAGGACACGGGTGGTGACGTAGCCCTTGGCGATGATCGCGTTCTGCATGCGCTTCATCGTCAGGTTGATGCCGGCACCGCCCAGGCACTGGCCCAGCGCTGGGTCGTCGCTGGGGTTGGCGGCCTGCAGCGACCACTGGAACTGCTCGGCAGCCTCGCCGATCAGGCGGATATCGTTGATCTTGAAGCAGGGTTTTTCATCCCGCGGCAGGCGTGCCTGGGCCTCGGCCACAGGTGCAGCTTCCAGGCGCACGTCGGGGCGGGTGTCGAGTTGCTCGCGCAGGATTCGCTCGCGCTCGCGTTGGCGCAATTCTTCATCGGCAACGGCTGCCGAAGCTGACTGGCTGACCACCAGACCTGCCAGCAGCAGGCATAGTGGAGGAACAAGCGAGGCGAATGAGCGGGCGACAGCAACAGTCACCGCGCCGCGTTGCGCGAGTGGAGGCATGACACGTCCTTGTGAACCGGAAACGGGTAAAGGCCTGGGACAGGGGGATGTCCTGCAGGCCTGAAATCGAACGGTCTGACGTGTCATTCGCAGAAAAGTTGCGTGATGAAGTAGGAAAAATCAGCACAGCTGAGCGATTTGTGAAACAAATCGCACTCTGAGCGTCGGGTTTTGTCGCGCGGCCCTGTAGTTACTCTTTGCTGACCGTGGCTGCTTCATCGGTCGAAGGCGCCTCGCTGGCGGCAGCCTCCTGGCCTGGCGCGGCGTCGACTCTGCGCAGCCGATTCAGCTCTGGCAGGCCGAGTTTCAACAACCGTGCAGTCTTGTTGCTGGCGACCTTTTCCAGGCCTTGATTTGCCGGCACCCGCGCCAGCTGCCCGGCCAGGCTCATGGCCAGAATCTCCCGCGAATAGACCCCGCCACCCAGGGCATACACCGCCGCAATCAGCTCGCGCAGCGGCAGTGGCAAGCGCCAGCGGGTGCGCAGCGCCGAGCCGAATGGGGCGCCGAATTCGTTGAGCGACAGTTGCACCTGATCCTCATCCAGCTCACCGCCGGCCAGGCGCCACTCCTGCAGGCAACGCAGCACCGCTAGGTCGCCCAGACAATGCAGCAGGCCGGCGCAGTAGCAGCGGCCTTCATCAACTTCAAGCATGCGCGCCAGGGTGCGGCCGTACTCTGCGGTGTGCAGCGACAAGTCCCAGTAGTGCGCGGCATGCCGGGCCAGCAGTGGGTCGCTCAGCCGCGCGCTGCGCTTGAGAGTCAGGCCGAGCACCAGGTTCATGCTCTGGGTGCTGCCGAGTTTGTTCAGCGCCTGCAGCAAAGTCTGCGCCGGGGCATCGCTGTGCATCGCCGCGCTGTTGGCGGCGGCGATCAACACCGCGGTGATCTGCGGGTCGCTGCGCACCTCTTCTTCAAGCACGCGCAGGTCCAGCCCTTGCGGATTGAGCGCGCGCTTGATGGCTTGCTCGACGTCGGCCAAAAGCGGCCCACCGTCGGCACTGGCGCGGCGCTGCTCAAGATACGCCGGCAGCTTGGCTCCGGGGCTGAGCGGCGGCACCGGGCAGGCGATCTCCTCGCCGGCGCTGGTGAGCAGCACTTCGAGGCGCTTGCGCAGTTTGTCGATGTTGAGCGGTTTGCTCAGGTATTCGGTGGGTTGCAACGGCAGCACTTCACGCACGCTGGCGCTGTCGCTGCGGTTGCTCAGCAAAATGAACGGCAGGCTCGGCGTCTGGCTCTTGCCACGCACTCTGCGCAGCAAGTCGAGGCCGTCAATGTCACCCACCAACTCACGGTCGGCGATGATCAGGTCAGGCTTGCTGGCCAGTGCCGCCAGCGCCTGGGCACCGTCGGCGCAGATCTGCAGGCGGGCGTCGCAGCGCACGCTTAGCAGGGTTTCGCGCAGCATGTCGCGCACCCATGGGTCGCCTTCGGCAATCAAAACGCAAGGCGCGGTGGGGTTTGCAACGCTCATGGGCTACTCCTGAGTAATCGTGTCACGCAATCCGTTGCAGCTTCCAAAACAGGTCCGTGGGCTAACCATAGCGTCTAGCCCGCTCGACAGGCATAAAAAAACCCGCCTAGGCGGGTTTTTTTCTGACGCGGGTCACATTACGCGAGTTCAGCGAAGCACTCTTCGATGATCGCCAGGCCCTTGTCCAGCAGCGCGTCTTCGGCGGTCAGCGGCACCAGGATGCGCAGGACGTTGCCGTAAGTACCGCACGACAGCAGGATCAGGCCCTTGTCGCGCGCCTTGGCCACGACCTGGTTGACTGCTGCAGCGTTTGGCGTGTGCGAGCCAGCGGCGTCGAACACTTCAACTGCAATCATCGAACCCAGTGCACGCACATCACCGATGATCGGGTGCTTGGCCTGGATCTGGCGCAGGCCAGCGACCAGGTGCTCGCCAACAGCCTTGCTGCGGTCGAGCAGTTTTTCTTCTTCGAACACCTGGATCACGGCCAGGGCCGCGGCGCAGGCGATCGGCGAACCGGCGTAGGTGCCGCCCAGGCCGCCTGGAGCGATGGCGTCCATGTACTCGGCCTTGCCGCACACACCGGCCAGCGGGAAGCCGCCAGCGATGGATTTGGCGAAGGTGGTCAGGTCAGGCGCAACGCCCATCTGTTCCATGGCGAAGAAGGTGCCAGTACGGCCAGCGCCGGTCTGCACTTCGTCGGCGATCAGCAGGATGCCGTGCTGGTCGCACAGGGCGCGCAGGCGCTGCATGAACGGCTTGGTCACCGGGATGAAACCACCTTCGCCCTGAACTGGCTCGATGATGATTGCAGCGATGTCTTTTGGCTCGGCGTCGTTCTTGAAGATGCGTTCGATGGAAGCGATCGAGTCGTCGATGCTCACGCCGTGCAGCTCGTTCGGGAAGATCGCGCGGAAGATGCCGCCTGGCATCAGGCCCATGCCGGCCGAGTACGGTACGACTTTACCGGTCAGACCCAGGGTCATCATGGTACGGCCGTGGTAGCCGCCGGTGAAGGCGATCACGCCAGCACGGCCAGTGGCAGCGCGGGCGATCTTGACGGCGTTTTCAACCGCTTCGGAGCCGGTGGTGACCAGCAGGGTCTTCTTGTCGAAGTCGCCTGGGACCAGCTCGTTGATTTTTTCGCACAGCTCGACGTAAGGCTCGTAGGCCAGCACCTGGAAGCAGGTGTGGCTGACCTTGGTCAGCTGGTGCTGAACAGCGGCAACCACTTTCGGGTGCAGGTGGCCGGTGTTGAGTACGGCGATGCCGCCGGCGAAGTCGATCAGTTCGCGGCCTTCAACGTCGATCACGGTAGCGTTCTTCGCGGTGTCGACGAAGATCGGGTGGATCTGGCCAACGCCACGTGGGACGGCGGCGACACGACGTTGCATCAAGGATTCGTTGGTCTTGCTCATAGTGCCCTCAATTGCGCCGACTGATAGCGGCGCTTGGGGGTGGCTGGGTCTGTTCGCGATCAGTATTCGTTGATCGACTGGCGCGAGCGCCCGGGCCACCAGGTCCTGCAATATAAAAAGACCAGCGAGACGTCGCTCTCGCGCCCCGCTGGCAGAGGTAAAAACCTTGCTACTGGATCAGACGCTGATGCACAGGTACTTGATTTCGAGGTAGTCCTCGATGCCGTACTTGGAACCTTCGCGGCCCAGGCCCGAAGCCTTGATGCCGCCGAATGGCGCAACTTCGTTGGAGATCAAGCCGGTGTTGATGCCGACCATGCCGTATTCCAGCGCTTCGGCAACACGGAACACACGGCTCATGTCGCGGGCGTAGAAGTACGAGGCCAGGCCGAATTCGGTGTCGTTGGACATGGCGATGACTTCGGCTTCGTCTTTGAAGCGGAACAGCGGCGCCAGTGGGCCGAAGGTCTCTTCCTTGGCTACGGCCGCAGTTTTCGGCACGTCGACGAGGATGGTCGGTTCGAAGAAGTTGCCTTCGATCAGCTTGCCGCCGGAAAGGATCTTGGCGCCTTTGCTGACTGCGTCCTGGATGTGCTCCTGGACCTTGGCTACAGCCTTGCCGTCGATCAGCGGGCCGGTGGTGGTGCCGTCTTCCAGGCCGTTACCGATCTTGAGCTTGGCCACAGCGGCCTTGAGCTTCTCGGCGAACGCGTCGTAGACGCCGTCCTGCACGTAGATACGGTTGGCGCAGACGCAGGTCTGGCCGTTGTTGCGGTACTTGGAGATGATCGCGCCTTCGACTGCCTTGTCCAGGTCAGCGTCGTCGAACACGATGAACGGAGCGTTGCCACCCAGCTCCAGCGAGACTTTTTTGATGTCCTTGGCGCATTCCTGCATCAGCTGACGGCCGATTTCGGTCGAGCCGGTGAAGGACAGCTTGCGCACGATCGAGTTGCCGGTCAGCTCGGTGCCGATGTCGCCGGCGCTGCCGGTGACGACGCTGAACACGCCAGCCGGGATGCCGGCGCGGGTGGCCAGCTCGGCCAGGGCCAGAGCGGAATACGGGGTCTGCGAAGCAGGCTTGAGCACCATGGTGCAGCCAGCGGCCAGGGCCGGGCCGGCTTTACGGGTGATCATCGCGGCCGGGAAGTTCCACGGGGTGATGGCCGCGGTAACGCCGATTGGCTGCTTGATGACGATCAGGCGCTTGTCTGGCTGATGGCCCGGGATGGTGTCGCCATAGACGCGCTTGGCTTCTTCGGCGAACCACTCGATGAAGGAGGCGGCGTAGGCGATTTCGCCCTTGGCTTCAGCCAGCGGCTTGCCTTGCTCGGTGGTCATCAGGCGAGCCAGGTCATCCTGGTTCTCGATCATCAGCTCGAACCAGCGACGCAGCTTGTTCGAACGCTCTTTGGCAGTCAGGGCACGCCAGGCCGGCAGGGCCTTGTCGGCAGCTTCGATGGCGCGGCGGGTTTCAGCGGCGCCCATCTTTGGCACGGTGCCGATGACTTCACCGGTAGCCGGGTTGGTCACCTGGATGGTCTGGCCGTTGTCCGCATCCAGCCATTCACCGTTGACGAAGGCTTGCTGGCGGAACAACTGAGCGTCTTTGAGCTGCATGTCGGCTTCCCTTGAGCACCGTGAGCGCACGGAGCGAATTATTGATTGTTGAACACGCACCCCAACACGGAAAACGGCCGTTACGGGGCTTGAGCGTTTGAAATCTCAAACGAATCGTAAGGGTCTGTTGGGTCTTGGACAATAGGCTGTTCGAAAAAAAGAACGAGTGGTTGAACACCTCGTCCGATTTTCGCCAGCGTTGCGTGGCCCGCGCAGGGCCCGACAACAGTAGCCCCGTGCGTCGTGAAAGGCCAGCGACGCTGGCGCGGCGGATATTTGGGGAATGGCACAGTCTTGCTGTAGGAGCGGCCTTGTGTCGCGAAAGGCCCGCAAAGCGGGCCCGGCGATGTCAGCGGCGAAGCTGATAATGTGGGGCCGCTGCGCAGCCCTTCGCGGGTGAACCCGCTCCCACAGGTACGTGTACGCTTTAGAAAGCCTTGTCGAGTTCGATGACCAGCGCGCGGTAGCCGACGCTGCCCGGTTGGCGGCTATTCACTTTCAGCTCGACCAGCACCTCTTGCGTGCCGCGGCGCACTTCGTTGAGGGTGGTGGTGGTGAGTTTGTCCTTGGTGAGGAAGCCGACCGAGGCCGAATAGATGAACTGGGTGTCGGTTTCCGGGCGGTAGGCGACCACCGAGGTGACCGGGCTGTACCACTCGTCTCCGCGCTCCTTGCCGTATTCCCAGACCTGCTCGACAGTGCCTTTGGCTTCATCGATACGGTATTCGACGGCGCGGCTGTAGTTGCCGCTGAGCTTGGTCGCGGCAAAGTCGCGGCCCCAGCCGTTATCGAAGACGGTCAGCGTGCCTTTACCGGTGAGCCAGGCGGTGTGCTGGGTCCACGACCAGTCGAAGCCCTCGCTGGCGATCGGCGTCAGCACCTTGTCGCGCAGGCGCTGCGGCCAGCCCTGCGGTGAGGCCAGAATCCACTTCACCTGCTTGTCGCGACCGATCTTAACCACGCCTTGGTGGCGTGCTGAAATGATAATGCTGTCGTCATCTGCGTCGTAGTCGATGGCATTGACGTGGGCCCAGTTGCGCCCGGTGCCGACTCCGGGGATGTCGCCGAACGGCAGGTCGCCCTCGGCCAGTTCATTGGCCAGGTTGCTGTCCTGCCGAGCCACGCCTGCGGGTAATTGCACGGCGGCCTTGCCGAGGGTTTCCAGCAGGTCGCCGCGATACGGGTCGAGGATCTGGTTGAGGTCCCAGAACTCCAGCACATCGCCGGCTTCGTTGACCTCGATGATGTGGTCGCGCACCGAGCGCACGCGCTTGCCGTCAGGGCGGCGATAGTCGCTGGTGCCGACCCGCAGCAGGTAGGTGCCATGGGGTGTTTCGCGAATCTCGTGGGAGAAGTCGGCGAACTTGTCCGGCAGGTTGCGCTGCCACACCTGGCGGCCGAGCAGGTCGAACTTGGAGTAGGTCTGGCCCTGGCCCCAGATCAGTTTGCCGTCGCGGGTCTGCTGGAAGCCCATGGTCCCGCCGAGGCCGTCACGGCGGTTGGAGTCGTGGATCTGTTCAATGTCCAGATACCAGCGCACGTCGCCATTGCTGTCGGCGATCCAGTTGTTGCCGACCTGGTCCCACTCGGCAGCGCCGCCCAGGGCATTCCATTTCAGCGCACGGCCACCGGGGATATCGCCGAGCAGGTGGTTGAACAGGTAGAGGCGCTGCTCGAAGCCCGGCGCGACCTTGACCGGTACTACTTCAGGCAGGGCGGCGGTCTGCTTGGCCACCACCGGCAGGCGCACGGCCGGGGCGTAGATCTGGTACTGCTCGCGGATGCGCTCGCCGTCGAGCTTGTAACTGACCTCGACCTGATTGACGTGGTCCGGGTACAGGCCAAACACCGGGATGCCGCCGTAGGTCCACAGCGAGCGGTCGCTGACGTCGTAGCTGATATCCACGCCGCGCTCGCCACGGCCGCGCACGCGCACATGGGCGGCGCTGATCGCACGGCCGCCATCGCGGATGATCGCGGTCAGCGGCGCCAGCCGGTACGGGTTGACCACCACGTCGCCGAGCAGCGCTTCGTCACGGTCGGGGACCTTGGCAGTCAGGCAAGCGCCTTCGGGCAGGTCGAGGGTTTCGGTCTTGGCATTCATGGCAAAGCTCCTTGTACTTAGAAGTCGTAACGGGCGGTGGCGCCGAAGGTGCGCGGGGTGCCGAGCACGCCGGCATAACCGCCGTTGGCGGAGTTCCACAGGCTGGTGAAGTAGGTCTTGTCGCCGGCGTTTTTCACCCACAGCGACAGGTCGACGACGCCGTCGCCCTGGTCCAGGCGCACGCCGGTAGAGAGGTTGACCAGCGCGTAGCTGGGGATCTGGCCGAAGTCGGAGTCATCGATGGTGCCCACCGCCCGCGAGCGGAAGGCGTAGCTGGCGGTGACGTAGGGTTCGATGCGATCCGTCAGCTGCCATTTGTATTGGCCGTTGAAGTTGGCGATGTACTTGGAGGCGCCGACCACTTGATGGCCAGACAAGTCGCAGGTGGCGGTGGCATTGGCCAGGCTCACTTCCGGCGGGCACGGCGCGTCCTTGTAGTCGGTGTAGCGCACGTCGTTCCACGAGCCGTTGAAATTCAGGGTCAGGCCCTGGATAGGCAGCGCCGTGGCTTCGAACTCGACCCCGCGCGAACGCACGCTGCCGGCGTTGGCCAGGTACTGCACGCGGTTGACCTGGTCGTAGACGTTGGCCTGGTAGCCATGCACCTGGGCCCAGAACAGGTTGCTGTTGAGCTGCAGGCGGTTGTCGAACAGGGTGGTCTTGAGCCCGACTTCGGCGTTGTTGACCCGCTCGGTACCGACCAGCAACGAGTCGGTGCCCAGCCTTGGCGCGGCGCCGACGGTAAGGTTGACCCCGCCGGATTTCTCGCCGTGGGTGAGGCTGGCGTAGCCGAGCACGGCATCGCTGAAGCGGTAGCTCAGGCTGAGCAGGCCGGTCGGGCTGAAGCTGTACTGGTTGAGGTCGCCCGAGTCGTAGGCGCCGACCCGGCCATTGCGCGCCGCAGCGGCCGCACCGGTAACCGCCGCGCCACCGCTGGGCGCAGCGCGGTCGACCCAGGCGCTTTTCTCTTCATAGGTGCCGCGTACGCCGGCGGTGAAGTCGAGGCGGTCGGTCAGGTGCCAGGTGCCCTGGGCGAACAGCGCGTAACTGTCGGTATCGATGTGGCCGTTGCCGATCGTGGTGACGTTGGCCAGCGCGCCCGCCGGGGTGGCGTTCCAGATGTCCGCCTGCGGGCCGTAATAGTTGAACGATTTGTTGTCCAGGTCCTGCTTGAAGTAGTAGGCACCGAGCACGTAATCGAAGAAGCCGCCGGTCGGCGAGGCCAGGCGAATTTCCTGCGAGTACTGCTTGTCGCGCACCGACACGCCGGCGTTGTAGCTGGCCGCCACGTTGAGGCCGTCGTCGTTGCGCGGGGTGAAGTCCCACCAGCGGTAGGCGCTGATCGAGGTAAGGGTGAAGTCGTTGGGCAGGGTCCAGTTGGCCTCGACCGAGGTGCCGCCCTGGAACACGGTTACCTGCTGATCGGAGTCGAAGTTGACCTTGCGGTCCTTGCCCGACACCAGCGTCGCACCAGCCTGGTTGGCCAGGCTTTCATAGCGGTTGATCCCATTGATGGTCGGGCCCGTGCTGTACAGGCTGAGGATGCCGTTGTTGGAGTCCTCTTCGTTGTACTCACCGATCCAGCGCAGGTTGAACGCCTCGTTGGGCTTGAACAGCAACTGGGTACGAAAACCCTGACGCTTGCCGCCATTGAGGTCGTCGCCGTTGTAGACGTTCTTCACATAGCCGTCGTCTTCGGTGCGGTAAGCGCTGATGCGCCCGGCCAGGGTGTCGCTGAGCGGGCCGGAGTAGCTGGCCTGGGTCTGCCAGTAGCCATCCTCGGCCAGCGAGGTCTGCACGCTGCCCTCTGTATGGAAGGTAGGTTTGCGCGTGGTGATGTTGAGCACGCCAGCGGTGGTGTTCTTGCCGAACAAGGTACCTTGCGGGCCGCGCAGCACTTCCAGTTGCTCGACGTCGAGCAGGTCGAATACGGCCATGCCCGGGCGGCCGAGGTAGACGTTGTCCAGATAGATGCCGACGCTGCCTTCGAGGCCATCGCTGGCCGGGTTGTTGCCCAGGCCTCGGATGGAAATGCTCGACTGGCGTGCATGCACGTAGGAGACGTTGGTACTCGGTACCAGCTGTTGCAGATCCTGCACGCGGTAGATGCGCTGGGTTTCGAGGGTTTCGCTGCTGAGCACACTGATCGGGGTCGGCACGCTTTGCGCGGTTTCTTCGCGGCGGCGGGCGTTGACCGTGACCGTACCGAGTTGGGCACCCGCCTCCACCGCGGGCGTGGCGCCGACGGGTTGGTCAGCAAAACTGCTGTTGGCCGCCGCAAGCAACACCCCGGCGGCAAGCGGCTGCAGGGCAAACAGTGTGGCCCGGGCGGGCCAGCGGGAAAGTCGAGACATACGGGTGCTCCTAGAGGCGTGGGCCTTGGCGAGCATTTCCGTTGGCGGAACCGAATCGCGGTCTGGCAGGCTTATATTCTTATTGGATCTATAAATATGTTTAATTCATATTTTGTGGAATAAGTAACACCCTTTATAAGGTTCACAACCCTTCCTGCCAATTGCATTTCACCGAAAGTTTCCATGTAGAAAATGCATATAGATCTGCGCCAACTGCGCCACTTCATCGCCCTGGTCGAGCACCGCAGCTTCGTTGCTGCGGCCGTTGCCGTGAGCCTGTCGCAATCGGCCTTCAGCCGGAGCATTCAGACCCTCGAGCACAACGTCGGCTGTCGCCTGATCGACCGCGCCAGCAAGGAGTTGGCACCGACCCGGCAGGGTTTGCTGGTGCTGGAGCACGCGCGTCGGCTGGTGCATGGCGCACATAACCTGGCCAACGAGATCAACCAGTTCAACGGCGCGACGACCGGCCTGGTGCGCTTCGGCTCGGGGCCGGCGCCGGCCGGCGGATTGGTACCGCGGGCGGTGGCGCGGTTCGTTGCCGAATACCCGGCGGCGCGCACCTGTTTCCAGGTGGATAACTGGCAGGCGCTGAACCGCCGGTTGATGGCCGAAGAGATCGAGTTCTTTGTCGCCGACACGCGTCAGTTCGAAGCCGACCCGGACTACCGCGTGCACAAGCTGACGCCGCAGCGCTGGCACTTCTGCTGCCGCGCCGGGCATCCACTCACGGCTCAAGCCGAGGTGCGCGCGCGGGACCTGTTCGACTATCCGCTGGCGACCACCTTCCGCCCGCCGAACATCCGCAAGATCCTCAGCGACCTCAGTGGCCGGCAAGATTTTTTGCCCAGCGTCGAGTGTGAGCATGGTTATGCGCTGCTCAATGTGGTCGCGCACTCGGACACCATCGGCATCGCCTGCAGCGCCAATCTGCGGCCGTATCAGGGGGAAGGTGGGCTGGTGGCGCTGGAGCTGGTTGACCTCAGCCAGGAGCAGGAAGATGAGTGCTATACACGGTATGGCGTGGTTAGCCGAGTGGGGTATGGTTTGTCGCCGTTGGCGCAGGGGTTGGTCAGGCAGTTGCTTGCCTGTGATAGCGAGACTTGAGTGTTTCAGGTCGATCTTGGGGCCGTTTCACGGCCTTCGCGGGTGAACCCGCTCCCACAGATTTCGGCGGCGCTGCAGAATCCTGTGGGAGCGGGTTCACCCGCGAAGGCCGCAAAGCGGCCCCCGGCCATATCAGCCCTTGCGAGTAGTGCGGCTCAACTGGCCATCAACCCCCACCGGCACTTCGCCGGCCAAGGTCACCCGGCGCACGATGCGCGGCTGGGTGCCGTAGTCGTCCAGCGCGTAGTGCTGGGTGGCGCGGTTGTCCCAGATCGCCACATCGCCGACCTGCCAACGCCAGCGCACAGTGTTTTCCAGGCGAGTGACATGCCCTTGCAACACAGCGAACAGGTGCGCCGAATCGGCCTGTGAATAACCTTTGATGCGTTTGACGAACTGGCCCAGTTGCAGCACACGCTCGCCACTGATGGGGTGCACACGCACCACCGGGTGTTCGGTCTCGTAAACGGTCGAGGTGAACACCTTGCGGTGGCGCTCGAGCTTCTCCGGGCTGACATCCGGTTTGGCCGTGGCGTAGTCGTATTCGTTGCTGTGCACGGCCCAGAGCTTGTCGGCCAGCTCCCTTAGCGGCTCAGGCAGCTCGCGGTAGGCGGCTGCGGTATTGGCCCAGACAGTATCGCCGCCCGAGGCCGGAGCGACCACGCTGCGCAGGATCGAGGCTTTCGGGTAGGCATCGACGAAGGTCACGTCGGTGTGCCAGGCATTGGCCCGCTGGCCTTCGGCGCCGTCGAGCTGGAACAGGTAATGGCTGCCGTCGAGTACTGGCACGGTCGGGTGTGCGACTGGTTCGCCGAGGCGCTTGGCAAAGGCTTCCTGGGCAGCATCGTCGAGGTGATGCTGGGCGCGGAAGAAGATCACCTTGTGTTCCACCAGGGCAGCCTGGATAGCATCGATGCTGGCGGCGTCCAGCTCGGCCGACAGCGCGATGCCGCGAATCTCGGCGCCGATGCGGCCGCCAATCGGCAGGATTTCCAGTGCAGCGGTGTGTGGCGCGGTAGCCAGTGCGGCGTTGCTCATAGCGGTGGTCCTCACGGTCATATGACGGGCGTTGTGATGATTCAGCGGGCGGCCTGGGTGGCCTGGGTCTGTTGCAGGGCAGCGTCGAGGAAGCGTGGCTCGATCCATTCGGAGACCTGGAAGCCGCGGCGGATCAGGCGCTCTTTGGCAGCCAGATCGACGCCTTGCTGGAGCAAGCCGACAAACTCGGCATCCAGCCGTGGATCGAAGTACTCGGCGAGGTTTTCCTCAGCCAGGTCGCCTTCCAGAATCACCCGCGGGTAGTTGGCAGTGGTGGCCACCAGCTCGATGTAGGCCTGGCGGTTGTGCTCGTCGCGCAGCCATTGGCTGGCCTGCTCCTGGGCCTTGACCAAACGTGCAGTCAGCTCGGGGTGCTGACGGATGAATTCGCCGGTGCCCAGCAGCACCGCCTGGGTGCTGCCGGCGCCCTTGAGGTCGCGTGAGCTGACCGGCAGCTCGACCAGCCCGCGCTCACGCAGCGAGAGCAGGTTGGACAGGCCCCAGGTGGCGTCGATCTGCTTGGCGGCGATGGCGGCATTGGCGGCGTTGAAATCCAGGTTGATGACTTTCAGGTCGCGTTCGGACAAGCCCTGGCTGGCCAACGCGCTGGCGAACGACAGCTGGTTGGCCGTGCCGCGGAACACCGCCACGCGCTTGCCCTTGAGGTCGGCCAGGGTCTTGATGCCCGAGCCCGGCACCACGCCGAGGTAACTCTTGACCCCCCGCACGCCAGCCGACAGCACCCGCGTATCGAGGCCATTGGCTTTGCCGATGATCGCTGCCAGGTCGCCGAGGTAGGCGAAGTCGGCCTGGCCGTTGGCCAGCGCTTCGTTGATCACCGGGCCGGCGCCCTTGAAGAAGTGCCAGTCGATTTTGATGCCGTCTTTGGCGAATTCCTTTTCCAGCAGTTGCTGGCTGCGCAGCACGTCGACCACGCCACCGGCGCTGGGCTTGCTGCCGGCGCTGAGGTCGGGCACGGCGATACGGATGCTGTCGACTTCGGCAGCCTGAGTAGTCAGGGCGAAGCCGCTCAGCAGGCCGGCCAGCACGGTCGGGGCGAAGCGGGTGAGTAGCTGACGTAGCGGGGTTTTCATGGCACGGCTCCTTGGCAGGCTGCCACCGGCAAGGGCCGGCGCTTTGGGCAGAAGCTAGGCAAGGATGGTTAGAAGTAACAAAGACTGAATGTGCATGCTTTAGTAACTAAAAGGCATAAATCAGGGTTGGCGGGGTGTGTCGCCGGGGTTGCGGAACGTGCATTTGAAATATGAGTAGAACGCATTGGCTGGGGGGTTCTCGATGCGTGGCCTGCATGCTCTTATGTCTTGAAATTATCTATGCGTAATTTTTTATTCTTTTATTGAATATGTTAATTGCGGTTTGTTGGAGGGCGCGATGGGCGACATTTTGCGACAGGGACGGGGATTGCTGGGGCTGCTGCGCAGCCCTGTTGCGTCCGGCATGGCGCCCCGACATGACCGCTCCGGCCAAGGGTGGCTGGCCTGGATAGTGCCAGTGGGTTTGGCGTTGTTGTGGGTGGTGGCCAGCCATTGGCATTGGATGAGCGAGCAGATTCTGCCGGGGCCGGCGCTGGTTTGGCAGAGTGCGCTGGAGTTTGGCAGTGCCGAGCTTTGGGGGCACCTGTGGATAAGTTTGCAGCGGCTGCTTTACGGGTTGCTCGCGGGCATTGCCGGCGGATTGCTGTTGGGGACCTGGCTTGGGGCTTCGCGCAGGGCGCAGACGTTGGTGATGCCGACGTTCATCGCACTGGCACAGATCCCGACGCTGGCCTGGATCCCGCTGTTCATGCTGTTTTTCGGCATCGGCGAGCTGCTCAAGCTGGTGGTGCTGATCAAGGCGGTAGTGGTGCCGGTGACCTTGCACACGCTGGTGGGCGTGCGCGATGCACAACCCAAACTGCGGGAAGCCGCAGCGACCTTGCGCCTGCCGCCGCATCTGCTGTTCCGCCGGCTGCTGTTGCCGGCTGCCCTGCCGTCGTTTCTGGCGGGAGTTCGGCTGGCGCTGGCGACAGGCTGGACCTCGCTGCTGGCCGTCGAACTGCTGGCCTCCAGTGAGGGCATCGGCTACCTGATGGTGTGGGGTCGGCAGCTGTTCATGCTCGATCTGGTATTCCTCTGCATCGTACTGATCGGCGCGGTCGGGTTCTTGATGGACCGCAGTTTCAGCAGCCTGGAGCGGCGCCTGCTGTTCTGGCCGCAAGCGGCTACAGGCGAGCAAGGCCGGGCACAGTTACCACGGGCCTGGCAAGGCTTGTTGTTGCCGCTGGGCCTGCTGGCGCTGTGGCAGGCGGCCAGCAGCTTTGGCTGGGTCGACGACAATATTCTTACTTCGCCACTGGGCGTGCTGGCCAGCCTGCAGGCAGGCATCGCCGATGGCTCGCTGCTGGAGGCGCTGCGCTTGAGTCTGCAGCGGGCACTGAGCGGCTTGCTGCTGGGCGGTGGCGCAGGCTTTGTGCTGGGGGTGCTGCTGGGCTTGTCGAAACCCGCCGAACGAACCCTCGGCCCGACCCTGTCAGCCCTGCGCCAGGTGGCGATCTTTGCCTGGGTGCCATTGCTCACCGCGTGGTTCGGCCTGGGCGAAGCGGCCAAGCTGGTGTTTGTCGGCCTGGCGGCGTTCTTCCCGCTGTTCATTGCAACCCAGCGCGGCATCGCCAGCCTGTCGCCGCAGTTGGGAGAGGCTGCCCAAGTGATGGGCCTGAACCTGCCCAAACGCTTGCGTTTGCTGATTTTGCCCGGCGCTGCCCCCGCAATATTTGCCGGCCTGCGCCTGTCGCTGATCTATGCCTGGCTGGGCACCATCGGCGCGGAATACTTCATGCCGTCCGATGGCGGTATCGCCAGCCTGATGCTCGGCGCGCAGCAGCTGTTCCGCATGGACCAGGTGATGGCGGCGATGGTCCTGATCGGCCTGATCGGCGCCCTGCTCGGCAACCTTGGACAACGCCTCGAATCGCGCGCCACGCGCTGGAGAACTGCATGAACGCCTTCAACACCTCGACCCTGCACGCCGCCAATCAAGCCGACACCACGCCAGCGCTGGTGAGCTTCGAGCAAGTCGGCAAGACCTTTACCGTCGATGGCCAGGCCTTCGAAGCCATCAACAACTTCAACCTGGCCATCAACGAAGGCGAGTTCATTGCCATCGTCGGCGCCTCCGGGTGCGGCAAGTCGACCTTGCTGCGGCTGTTGGTGGGCCTGGACACCGACTACAGCGGCAGCATTCACGTCGATGGCAAGCCGGTGCAGGGCATCGGCGGCGAACGCGGCATTGTCTTTCAGGAGCACCGGCTGTTCCCGTGGCTGACAGTCGAGCAGAACATCGGCCTGGGGCTGGTCAACGAGAAACTGAGCCAGGGCGAACGCGCCCGCCGCGTGCATGAGTTCGTGCAGTTGGTGGGTCTGGTTGGCTTCGAGACGGCGTATCCGCACCAGCTGTCTGGCGGCATGGCCCAGCGTGTGGCAATCGCCCGAGGGCTGGTCGCCAGCCCGCGCATCCTGCTTCTGGACGAGCCGTTTGGCGCACTCGACGCCTTGACCCGACAGCAGTTGCAGGACGAACTGCTGGCGATCCGCGAGCGCTCCGGCATCACCACCTTGCTGGTCACCCACGATGCCGAAGAGGCCACCTATCTGGCGGATCGGGTGGTGGTGCTGGAGCCGCGCCCCGGGCGGATCAAGGCGGTGGTCGAGATAGACCTGCCGCACCCGCGCCAGCGAACCGGGGTGGCGCTGCATGGTTTGCGCGAGCGGGTACTGCATCAGATCACCGGCGACGGCGGTTGCTTCAAGCCCGCGTCGCAGCGAGTGGAGGGCTTGCGCCCGGAGTTGATTGCCTTGTGAGGTAAGCACCGCTCCGACATTCGTGCCCGTGGTGCCGCTGGGCATGTTTCACAACGAAAACGGCTACAGATCAAGGCGATGGACGCGCTAGGCCAAGATGGGTATCATTGCGCCGCGTTGCACTCGTAGCTCAGCTGGATAGAGTACTGCCCTCCGAAGGCAGGGGTCGTGGGTTCGAATCCCGCCGAGTGCGCCATATCAAGAAAAAGCCCTGGGACTTGTCCCGGGGCTTTTTCGTTTGTGCGGACCTCACCTGCCAAGCAGCGACAAGCCCATTGCAGGGGCGAACCTGGTTGATGTGGCCTAAGGGCTGCCCGTACCGGCAGTCGCTGCAACGATGGCTGACGCCGCACGGGCTAGAGGTGAACATCACCAGCATTGCCAGCTACGGCATCAGCGGTTTCAGCGGCTTCAGCTTCGCCGACCTGGCGCCAGTGCAGAACTACTTCATCTGCAACAAGCACCTAGCAGCCACCCTGCCAAAGACAGCTTTGCGGCGCTGCATGGCGCTGAATATCACTTAGCTTGAGCGAAGCGCACCAAGCGTCAACCCGCTGACTTAACCGTATCCGGCAGCTCGGCAAAGGCTGCACCGTTCCACTGATACTTGACCACACTCTCCTGGCTCGGGCAGCAGCGTGGATCTTCGTCGCTGTGAGTCAACACGGTCACGCCGATCAGGTTCGGGCCGAGCAGCTGCAGGTCGGTGGCGCCGCCGAGGATGGTCTTGCCTTTGGCGCTCCAGCTGTTGCCATCACGGTACAGCGCCGCAAGGGTCTGGAACGAGCCATTGCCACCGCCCTGGCCTTCGATGGTGTAAAGCACCACGGCATCTTCGACGCTATCACCATCGAGATCCACTTCCAGTACCTGACGGCCTTCGTCGTACTCACTGCCGCCGTCGGTTGCGATTTCGTCCGCAACCATCTGGTCGATGGCGGCCTTTAGCGCCGCTTCATCGGCTTCTGCCGTTTGTACGCTCGGCTGCGCTGGCGCAGCGGCTGCAGTGCTCTGCCCTGATGCCTGCGCATCGGGCTTGAGCGCAGCCTGCTTGGACTCGTTCCCCGCATCGCAACCTACCAAGGCCAGGATGCCAATCGTTGCTACAGCCAATTTCAGCTTCATGCCGTTTTCCTTGTGTGACGAGCCACCTCGGCCAATCAATCCTGTTCTGCTTCGATCACTTGCCCATTACGGCGGTCGCCGTGCACTGCCATGTAGCGCACCAGTTGACCAATCCGCAGGTCGAGCGCCTGCAACAGCCGGTTGCGGGTGTCGTTGACTTCACGCTGATTGAAGAACCCCGGCGCCTGGGTGTAGAGGTCGAACGCCTGGTTGATCTGCGCCGGGGTGAGGACGGTGAAGTTTTCCCCGGCATTGTGGTTGTACAGCGCGACCAGGGTGCCGTTCTGGTTGCCGGCGTTATGCACGAACAGCAGGCTGACGTGCTGGCCGGGGCGGATGCGCACCTGGGTATTGTTGAGCTGGAAGCACGACTCTTTGCCGTTTTCCAGGCGCACCCAGAACTCATGCTCCTGCACGTTGTGGGTGCTCACCTGCATGCTCGACGAACTGCTGCCAGTCGAGCCGGTGCCCTGCCACATCGTGCCGCCAGTGGTGCGGTGCGAGTGGTAGGCGTCGAGGTGGGTCTGGTTGCGCTTCTGGCTGTCGAGCACTTCGCCATTGAAGACAAAGAACCCCAACTGGCGCTCGAAGTGGTTGAACGGCTCTTCGATGAAGTTGACGTCGTCGGGCGCCAGGGTGATGTCGTACATGGTGCGGATCATTTCGGCGCGAGCGGCCTTGTCGCGCTTGGCCTGCTCTTGCAACTGGGCGCGGCGCAGCTTGGCGTCGTCGATGGCCTTGAGCGCCTGGGCCTTGAGGATCGGGGTTTTCTCCTGGGCGTAGACGGTGGCCTTGTCGCTGGCCTGCTTGAGGATCGGCGCAGCTTTTTGCCCGGCCTCGACAGCCAGGTCACGGGCTTTGTCCAGCGCCTGGGCGGCTTTGGCAGCCAGCTCGGGGTTGGCGTCGTAGGCCTTTTTCTTCAGGTCATCCCAGAGACTCATCGTGGTCACGCTCCATTGTGCAAGGGCAGATCAGCCGGTACCGCTGAACGGGTGCGGGCAGTTTAACCGCAAGCCGGGGCAATGACGTCAAAAAGCCATCTAACTTAAATTGACGGCTAAATGGCTTTGCAAGTAGTGTTGCGCGGTTATTCAGTATCAAGGTGTGATTACTGAAACGGATCGATACAAGACTAGGTAGGGTCTACAAGGATGCGCGGAGTATTGCTACGCAGTGGTAAGAGTGAAGACTTTACCGCGTTGGGAGAGACTGGCCAGCCGGTCTATCGTGCCGCTTTGCAGCTGCGCGAGGCGATCCGCCGCAAGTACCCGGAGCATCCGCACCTGGTCGAGCACCTGGCCATCCCGCAGCCGGACGCCCTGGGCAGCACCCTTGACTGGTACAGCGAGCGCCCGGGCGATGTGATCCCGTGGAGCAGCGCTACCGAAGAAGAGCGAGCGCCTGCCCGAGCCCAGCTCGAAGTACTGCAGCTGCGCATCAACGACCTGAGCAACAGTATGCTCGGCCTGGATGCCAACGGTGCGCCGTTGCCCGGTGCCCGTAATGCCGTGCAGGGCGACAACACAGTGTTCGGCAAGCTGCTGACCTGTGTGGTGCCGTTTCCCGACGAAAACTTCGTGTATCTGGTGGATGGCCGCCCGGTCCTGACCTTCTGGGGCTTTATCCATGCCGGCGCCGAGCGCAGCCGCCAGCCCTTGCATTGCCTGTATCCGCGTGCCGCCAAAGCCGCCGAGCCAGTGATCGCACCGCCACCCGCGCCACCGATTGCTCCTGCGCCAGTACCGCCGGTTGCGCCGCCAGTGCCGGTTGCCGCCGCGCCGTGGTGGCGCCGGCTGGGTTGGTGGTGGCTGCTGCCATTTTTGCTCCTGTTGCTGCTGTTGTTCGGCCTGCGCAGCTGCTGGCCAGGGCTGAATGTGCCCGGTATGCAGCTGCCTGACCAGAAGCCGCAAGGTCCAGTGATCGACACTGGAACTCACAGCGGCAGCGGCACTGGCAACCTGGGTACTGGCACCGGTCAAGTGCCGGGGACCGGTGCTGGCCTGCCAGACGCTGGCGGCACTGGCCCAGGGGCCGGCAACCCAGATGCAACGCCACCTGCACCCGAGCCAACACCTGAACCGCCAGTGCCGGGCGATACCACCGCGCCCGAGCCCGCCCCGGAGCCTGCGCCTGAGCCAGAACCCGCTCCGGCGCCAGCGCCAGCGCCGGAACCTGCGCCTGCACCCGAGCCAGGCCCGAGCACGACGCCACCCGAACTGCCAACAGAACCCCCTGCGCCCGCTCCCCAGGCGAACCTGCTGAGCATTCCGCCTGACGCCGCCGAAGGCACCGCCAGCTTCCTCAATGGCGACTGGGCCGGTGCCGGCATCCAGGAAGTCGGCACCAGCAAGCCGCTGCGCCTGAAGTACGACTTCAAGGACGGCAAAGGCAATGCCACCGTCAGCCGCTCCGATGGCGTGCGCTGCCAGGCACCGGTTTCGGCGGCCATGAATCAAGGTCAGCTGTCGATCACCAGTGCCGGCCAAGCCGCCTGTGCTGACGGCAGCAGCTACGACCTGCCCCAGGTCAATTGCAAGCCAGGCGCATCCGGCCCCGCTGACTGCGCCGGCAACTATGGCGCCGACGCCTTCCCGATGCTGATGAAACAAGCCGGCCAATAATACGAGACGCAGAAGATGTTGCCCGAAATCACCCAGTTCGAAGAAACGGTCACGCTGGTCAGCGATACCGGCATTCAATTCATGGATTTCGCCCTGCGTCTCGGCCCGGACGGCGAGCAAGCGGGCAAGTTCGTCCAGCTCAACAACGGCATGGTGCCTACGCGCCTGCTGTGGTCGCGCGAGTACAAGGACTTCTACGAGCCGGAGCCGGACAAGGTCGTCCAGGTCGAATTCGACAGCAGCGACGACAACCACTTCCGCGTCGCCATGGAAGAAAGCCTGAAGCTGTTCGATGGCGTCTGGCTGCCATTGCCGTTCCTGCGCTTCATGGCCCCGCATCGGTTTGACGAAGGCCCCAACAACTGGTCGCGGATGCGCCTGGTCAAGCTGCCCGAGCCGGACCTGGACGGCAATACCCATCGCCTGACGCTGGCCTTCGATACGCGCATCATGGCCGCAGTGGCCGGTGCTCATTACCTGGCGCCGAACGAAGAAGACGTGCGCTCCGGGGTCGATTTCAAGCTGGCCTGCAGCGCCCGTGAATACGGCTGGTTCCTGACCCACGGCTGGATCCGCGAGTGGCTTGCCGAGCTGTATGGCGAAGCCCGCGCCGAGTGGACCCGCGAGCGCCTCGAACGTGATCTGCAGGGCAACCGTCACCTGGCCCACTATCTCAACCTGCTGAGCCTGTTGCGTCGGCCGGTGCCGGCTGAGCAGAGCGTCGAGAAGCCCAAGGTCGAAATCCCGGAAATCAAGGTTGTCGCCAACGAGATTCAGGGTGTGGTGCAGCCAATCCCGGTCGACCTGGTACTCGATGTGGGCAACTCGCGCACCTGCGGCATCCTCATCGAGGACCACGGCCAGGCAGGCTCCGGTATGCGTCACAACTACGTGCTCGAACTGCGCGACCTGAGCGAGCCGGAGAAGGTCTACAACGAAGCCTTCGAAAGCCGCGTCGAGTTCACCCAGGCCTACTTCGGCAAGGATAATTTCTCGGTCAAGAGCGGCCGCCACAATGCCTTCCAGTGGCCGACCATCGCCCGCGTCGGTGGCGAAGCCGGACGCCTGGCCAGCCGCCGCCGCGGTACCGAAGGCTCGACCGGGCTGTCCAGCCCCAAGCGTTACCTGTGGGATGAAAAGGCCTACGGCCATGGCTGGCGCTTCAATACCTCCTACGTCAAGAGCGACAAGGAGCCGCTGGCCACCGCCGCACCGTTCGCGCACCTGATCAACGACCTCGGCCAGGCCCTGTACCTGCCGCCGAAGAACGACATGCCGGTGTTCACCCCGCGTTATTCGCGCAGCAACCTGATGACCTTCATGCTGGCCGAAGTGGTCACCCAGGCGCTGGCCCAGATCAACAGCCCGGCGCAGCGTTCGCGCCAGGGCCACGCGCGCGTGCCGCGCCGCCTCAACAGCATCACCCTGACCGTGCCGCCAGGCATGCCTCAAGCCGAGCGCAGCATCCTCAGCAACCGCATGTACGAAGCCGTCGGCCTGGTCTGGAAGAGCTTTGGCTGGCATGCCGGCGAGAGCAACCCGTTCAAGGACAAGAGCATCGTCCCGCGCACGCCGCTGCCAAGCATCCGCGTCGATTGGGATGAAGCCAGCTGCGGCCAGCTGGTGTACCTGTACAACGAGGTCAACGAGAACTTCGCCGGTCATCCGGAAGAATTCTTCGCCGCCCTCGCCCGCCCGGACAAGCAGGAAGCCGAGCAGATCACCCTGGCCACCATCGATATCGGCGGCGGCACCACTGACCTGGTGATCACCGACTACCGCCTCGACCGTGGCAACAACGGCGGCGCCGGGGCCAACGCGCACATCGTGCCGAACCAGCGTTTCCGCGATGGTTTCAAGGTGGCTGGCGACGACATCCTCCTCGACGTGATCCAGGAGTTCATCCTGCCGTCGTTCCGCAAGGCCCTGCAGGGCGCTGGCGTGAGTGCGCCGGACGCGATGATGTCGCGCCTGTGCGGCAACGGTGATGCCTCGGCGCAAGAGCGCATCCTGCGTCAGCAGCTCAACCTGCAGATCTTCGTGCCGCTGGGTCTGGCCCTGCTCAAGGCGTACGAGAACTACGACCCGGCGCAGCCGCAGGACGTCGTCGAGCAGACCTGGCAAGAGGTGCTGGGCACTGCCGTGATCAACGACAGCGTGCTCGAGTTCGTCAATGCCGCAGTGCGCCGCGAAGTCGGCCGCGAAGGCACGCTGGAGCTGCTGCAGACGCCGATCACGTTTGACCTCGAGCAGGTCCATGCGGCCTTCATCGGCGGCCAGATCAACATCACCCGGATCCTCGCCGAGCTGTGCGAAGTGATCTCGCACTACCCTTGCGACATGCTCCTGCTGACCGGCCGACCGTCGCGCCTGCCGGGCATTCAGGCGTTCATCCGCCAGCGCCTGCCGCTGCCGCCAGGGCGCATCCTGCCGCTGCAGAACTACCGCACCGGCGGCTGGTACCCGTTCCACCGCAACGGCCTGATCGATGATCCGAAGAGCACCGCTTCGGTCGGCGCGATGATCTGCCTGCTGTGCTCCAAGCACAGCGTGCCGAACTTCTATTTCCGCACCGTCGAGCTCAAGCCGTACTCGATCATCAAGCACTTCGGCCAGATCGACACCGCCGGCACCATCAAGCATGCCGACGTGCTCTACCACAACCTGCAGTCGGCCAAAGGCCGGATCGAACTGCCGATTGTTGGCGAAGGCGAGCAGCGCGGCACACCGTGGCTGGAAATGCGCGGCGACATGCACCTTGGCTATCGGCAGTTGTCGGCCGAGCGCTGGTCGGCCTCGCCGCTGTACACCTTGCGCTTCACCCCGCGCGGCAGCAGCGCGTTCTCCAAGGCACTCGGCAAGGGCGGCGAAGCGCCGGTACTGCGCGTGCGCCTGGAGGTCGAGGAGCCGTCGGACCAACTGCTGGAGCAGGGTTTGATCAGCGACAAGCTGATCATCTGCGACCTGCAATCGAATATTCAGGATGCCGATTTCGATTACGACCGGGATCTGGAGCTTGCCCTCAATACCATGCCAACCATGAGCTTGAGTGACAGCGACTATTGGCTCGACAGCGGGAACGTCAAAGGAAAATGAGCGACCTTACGCCGAAGCAACAACAGTTGATGAACGCCTGGGGCGCTGTCCATGAAGGCGCCGGCCAGGCCCTGTCGTGGATCGACCAGGTGCGTGGCAACGCCGCCAGCGTGGAAGCCGAGGCCGATGGCCTGAGCCTGCGTCTGCGCCAGGCGCGCAACCGCGCCAAGGACCTACGCAAGGCCGCGTCGACGCCAATGGTGATCGGCTTCTTCGGCCTGTCCCAGGCGGGCAAGTCGTACCTGATCTCGGCCCTGGCGGCAGATCAGCGCGGCCGGCTTGAAACCGACTTTGGTGGCAAGACCCTGGACTTCATCGAGCACATCAACCCGACCGGGTTGGGCAAGGAAGCCACCGGCCTGGTTACCCGCTTCAGCCGCCTGGCCAAGCCCAGCCCGGATGCCAACTACCCGGTCGAACTGAAGCTGTTCAGCGAAGTTGAAGTGGCGAAGATTCTCGCCAACGCCTGGTTCGAGGATTTCGATCAGGAGAAGCTCGACTACAGCCTCACCGACGATAGCCTGCAAGCGCTGCTCAAAAGCTTCGAAGGCCGCGAGCAGGAGCAACTGCATCCCGGCGTCAACGGTGACGACGTGGTCGCCTTGTGGGACTACCTCAAGGGCAACTACGAAAAATCGGTACGCAAGCTCGATGACCACTACTGGCCACGAGCAATCAAGCTCGCGCCGCACCTGAGCTATCGCCAGCGCGCCAAGCTGTTCTCGGTGCTGTGGGGCGAGCAGCCAGCGCTCACCGAAGTGTATGAACTGCTGGTCGGCGGCCTGCACAAGCTGGGCTTCCCCGACACCGTCTATGCGCCTTTGAGCGTGTTGGTGAAGGACGACAACGGCAGCTACACGCCGACCAACAGCATCATGAACGTGGATATTCTTGGCCGTCTCGGCACCAGCCGCGATTTGCCGGTAAGCGTGCTGCCACTGCACGGCGACAAGGTCCAGGGCAGTGTCGGCCTGACCGTCGCCCAGCTCGCCGCGCTGACTGCCGAGATGACCTTCCGCCTGATCAACAGCCCCAAGGACCCGGTGGTCGAAGCGGTCGATCTGCTCGACTTCCCTGGCTACCGGACCCGGCAAAAGCTGCTGCGCCTGGAAGACGCTGCCAGCCCGGACGCGGTCGAAGAGGTCAACCCGGCCTCCAGCCTGATCCTGCGCGGCAAGGTCGCCTACCTGTTCGAGCGCTACACCGACGCCCAGCAGATGAATGGCCTGGTGCTGTGCACCAGCTCGTTCAAGCAGAGTGAAGTGGTCAGCGTCGGCCCGGTGCTGACCCGCTGGATCCACAAGACCCAGGGCGCCACGCCAAAAGAACGCGGCCAGCGTACTCCGGGCCTGATCTGGGCGCTGACCATGCTCGACGGTTTCATCGGCAACACCCTCGGCCTCAGCGAAGGGCAGCTGCCTGAAGGCTGCGAGAACATGATGAAGCTGACCATGATCGAGCGTTTCGGCGCTCAGGAATGGATGAAAGAGTGGGCCGACCGGCCGTTCAACAACACCTACCTGGTGCGCAAGCCGCGTCTGGACACCGCGTTCATCGAGCGCGACAGCGGCAGCGGCGAAGAAACCCACTTCAACGAGCGCCACGAGTTGCGCCTGCAGCAGCTGCAGCAGTGCTTTGCGCAAAGCCCCTCGGTACAGCGCCATATCAAAGACCCGGCCGATGCCTGGCAAGCCATGCTCGCCCTCAACGACGGTGGCATCAGCCGCTTCAGCGCCAGCTTCCAAGGCATCAGCGACATCGACTTCAAGCTGACGCGCATCGACGAACAGCTGCGCCAGTGCCGCGCCGATCTGCTCGAACACGGCCTGCATGCATGGCGCGAAGAGGACTTCGAGCAGCTGCTGAACAAGAAGCGCGAGAAGACCCAATATCTGGTCGACAACCTCGGTGCCGATCCGGACGCGATCAGCGAGCTGATCAACGCCCTGCAATTGCCCGATGAAGAACTGCGCGAGCTGTACCTGGGCGGCGTGTATGACATCGACGGTATCGATGGCGAGGCAGAGCCCGAGCCGGAAAGTGCCGCCAAGGCGCCGGCCAACAAAGCCCCCGCGATCAACTTCGGTAACCTGTTCGCCAGCCCCGCAGCCGCGCCCGCTGCAGTTACCGCGGCCAAACCGCTGGCCCAGCGCTTGAACTCGGAACAACGCTTTGCCCGCGCCGCACTTAAAGCGTGGATCCGCCACATGCGCGAGCTGGGCACGCAGACCTTGCGCCTGAACAGCATGCGCATCAGCCGCGAACTGGCCGACGCCTTGACCGAAGAGCTGATCAGCGCCGTGCGCCGACCGGCCTTCCTCGCACAGCTCGACCAGGCCGTGACCCGGCGCATCCTCGGTGGCGCCCGGCGCGACCAATTGGTGCAGCGCCAGGTGATGAACGTGCAGCTGTTGATGCGCGACTTCCTGTCCTGGTTCGGCCTGCTTGCGCAGCCACTCAGCCAGCGCCCGAATTGTCTGATCGGCGAGCGCCAGCCAGTGTTCGGCTTCTACCAGAACGTGGCCCTAGGCGAACTGCCGGAGCTGCCGGCGCAGCCGTCACACCAGGAGCAGCGCTTCCTCGTCGACTGGCTGTCGGGCCTGGCCTGGCTGACCCAGGAAAATGCCAAGAACGGCGCCGACCCCGAAATCACCACCGAGCAACGTCGCCAGTTGGCGGTGTTGCTGAACACCTTTGAAGCGAGCTGACTGTAATGGGTATCAGAGTTGATGTGCTGCCACTGACCGTGAACACGCCGGGCCATGCCGTGCTGCGGATCACCGGCTGGGAGGGCGCGAGTGACGGCCTGGAGCTGTCCCTGCAGAGCAGCCAGACCCACGAGTTCCTCCACCCCGGCGCACGCTGGGGCAACGTCGCCCATGGTTTCAAGCTCGATGCCTTGCAGCCGGTGGACGGCGCGCCGGGCCTGGAAACGCGCATTGGTCCTGAGCTGATCGACCCCTTGCTGGAAGCCAGCGGCACCGCCAACTTCCGCGTGGAGCTGAGCGATCCGCAGCAAGGCCAGAGCGATATGGGCATGCTGCGCATCAACAATGAGGTGCTGCCATCGACTTCAGGTGCACCACAGCAGACGCCGCCCCCGCTGCCGGTTCCACCCGCACCTGAGCCGATCGCGCCAGCGCCAGTCAGCGTGCCTGAAGAACCTGTAACCACAGCCGTTGAACCGGAGCCGACCCCAGAGCCGGTAATCAATATCAGCAAGCCGATCTCCCCTGCTCCGGCCAAGACCGGCAACCGCTGGCTGCTGCCGCTGCTGCTGGTGGTTTTGTTGCTGCTCGCCGCAGGCGGCGCCTGGTGGTGGTTCAACAAACAACCAACCGCACCGGTCGAAGCACCGAAGCCCGAGCCCAAAACCGAACAGCCAGCGCCCCCTGAGCCCACTGCCGCCCTGCCCTGCACCCTGGAAAGCATGCAGAGCGAAGGCGAGATCCCGTTCGTCCAGGCCTGCATCCAGAACGCCCCAGGCTCGGCCGCGCTGCTGGAAGTGATCAACCAGGCCAAGGCCAGCAACCACTGCGGCGTTGCCCAGCGGCTGTACGCCAACCGCGCCCAGGGCGGCGACATCGAAATCGCCAGTGCCTATGCCCGCGAGTACGACCCCAAGTACCACCAGCCCAGCGAATGCTTCAAGGCGCCAGACAACGCCACCGCAGCCTACTGGTACGAGACCATTCTCGGTTTCGATGAGAACAACGCCGAAGCCAAGCAACGCTTCGAGGAGCTCAAACCATGAGCCTGCGCAGCCTTGGCGCCGCCCTGCTGGCCTTGAGCCTGAGCCCGGTGCTGCACGCGGCCGACAAGCCGCTGCTGCAAGAGGGCAAGAAAACCCTGTTCCAGCGCGTGCTGACCACCCCCGGCTGCAAGCTCAGCGACGCTGCAGGTGCTGCGCCGGGCAAGGCCCAGCCGACCTTCAGCCGCTTTTATGTGTACGAGCGCGCGGCGGTGGACAACCGCCAGTGGCTGCGCGTCGGCCCGGATACCCAGGGCAAGAGCATCGGCTGGCTGCCGGGTGACTGCACTGTCGAATGGAAAATGCAGCTGACCCTGGCCTTCACCAACCCGGCCAACCGCGACCGGCTGATGTTCTTCAAAGACCGCAGCCAGCTCGAAGGCATCCTCGATGCGCCCGACCCGGTCAGCAAGGTCGCGCCATTGCGCGCCCAGCTCAAGAACGGCAAGGAAGCGCCTGGGGTATTGGCCCAGGAGCCGGAGTACTTCGTCGACCTGCAGAAAAACTTCTACCTGCTGCCGGTCCTGAGCGGCGAAGAAGTGATGACTGAAGAAGGCTTCCGCACGCGCATCCTCAACGTCGCCTCGGTGAGCAAGGCCGACGCGGCCAGCAGCGCGGCACCTGCGGCCGGCAGTGCTGCCAGCCAGGCTGCAGCCAACACCCAGATGAAAGCGTTCAGCGCGGCGGTAGTATTCGTCATCGACTCGACCATTTCGATGGACCCGTACATCGACCGCACCCGCGAAGCGATCAAGCGTGTCTACGCCCAGATCGAGAAGGAAAACCTCGGCCAGCAGGTCAAGTTCGGCCTGATCGCCTACCGTTCCAGCACCCAGGCAGTGCCGGGCCTGGAGTACGTCAGCAAGATGTACGCCGACCCCAACACGGTCAAGGACGGTGCCGACTTCCTCAGCAAGGTGGCGGATCTGAAGCAGGCCAAGGTCTCCAGCAAGGTCTTCGATGAAGACGCCTATGCCGGGGTCATGCATGCGGTCGACAAGGTCGACTGGAGCCAGTTTGGCGCGCGCTACGTGGTGCTGATCACCGATGCCGGCGCGCTGGATGGCGGCGACAAACTGTCCAGCACCGGCCTTGGCGCCGAGCAGGTCAAGATCGAAGCCAGCAACCCTGGCGTTGCTCTGTACACCTTGCACCTGAAGACCCCAAGCGGGGCCAAGAACCACGGCAGCGCCGAAGCGCAGTACCGCGCCCTGTCGACCTACCCCGGCACCAACACCTCGCTGTACTACCCGGTCAATGCCGGTGATGTCGACGAGTTCGGCCGCAAGGTCGACAGCCTCGCTGGCGCCATCACCCAGCAGGTCCGTTCGGCGTACATGGGCGAAGACGCCGTTGGCAGCGCCACCAATGCCAAGGCCAGCCCCGCCGAGCAGAAGATGCTCGAAGACGCCGCGCTGATTGGCCACGCGATGCAGCTGGCGTACCTGGGCAAGGCCAGCGGCACCCAGGCGCCGCCGGTGTTCGAGGCGTGGATCAGCGACCGTGACCCGATCAAGCAGAACGTGCCCACCACCGATGTGCGGGTGCTGCTGACCAAGGCGCAGCTGAGCGACCTCAGCGACGTGCTCAAGCAGATCCTCGACGCCGCCAACGAAGGCATGATCTCGCCCAGCGAGATGTTCACCCGCCTGCGCGCCGTGGCCGCAACCATGGGCGCCGACCCTAACCAGCTCAAGCAAGACGCCCGCGTGGCCGACCTCGGTGTGCTCGGCGAGTACCTCGATGGCCTGCCGTACCAGAGCGAAGTGCTCAACCTCGATGAAGAAACCTGGAAAGGGTGGGACGGCCTGGCCCAGGAGAAATTCATCCGCAACCTGAGCACCAAGCTGCGCCACTACCAGCGTTACAACGCCGATGTTGACCGCTGGGTGGCGCTGGCACCGGGCGCCGACAGCCGCGACAACGTCTACCCGGTTCCTCTGGAAATGATGCCCTGACCACTTATGCTCGAGATCAAGGGATTGCGTGTGGTCCGCGGCCAGGGACCACAGTCACACGCCGTGCGCCTGGATGCGCTGCAGTTGCGCGCGGGCGAGGTGTGGGCGGTAACCGGCGAGAGCGGCTGCGGCAAGAGCACGCTGCTCGAAGCCATCGGCCTGCTGCTCAAGCCTGAGCGACTGGACTGCTACCGGCTCGGCAGCGAGCAGCACGACGTTGCTCGGCTGCTGGCCAGCGAGCAGCACGCGGCCTTGGCTGCACTGCGCTCGCGCGAGCTGGGTTTCGTCCTGCAGAGCGGCGGCTTGCTGCCGTTTCTCAGCGTGCGCGACAACATCCTCTTGCCGCGCCGCCTGCTCGGTCTGGACGCGCACAGCCATGCGGTCGACAAAGCCGTCGCAGCGCTGAGCCTGACGCCATTGCTGGACAAACTGCCGCAGGCACTGTCGATCGGTGAGCGCCAGCGGGTCGCCTGCGTGCGCGCCATCGCCCACGAACCGCGGGTGCTGCTGGCCGACGAGCCAACCGCCGCGCTTGACCCACACAACGCGCAGCGGCTGTTCGAGTTGCTGCTGGAGCTGGTTGCCGAACTGGGCCTGAGTGCCTTGCTGGTGTCGCACGACTGGGCGCTGGTCGAGCGCTTTGGCCTGCCGCGTCTGGGCGCGATCAATGGCCAGGGGGAGACCCGTTTTGAACCCTTGGTATAAGCGCCTGGCGCTGCTGGTCAGGCTGTCGCTGGCCGACCTCTGGCATGACCGCAACGTGTCGCTGTGCATGGCCGCGTCGCTGGTGGCGGTGATCGCGCCGTTGCTGTTGCTGTTCGGCCTCAAGCATGGGGTAGTCAGCCAATTGCAGCAGGAGCTGCTCAGCGACCCGCGCAACCTCGAAGTGAAGATGCTCAGCAGCGGCCATTACGACCAGGCCTGGCTGCAACGCCTGCAACAACGGCCCGAGGTTGGCTTTGCGATTGGCCAGACCCGCTCGCTGAATACCCAGGCCGACCTGCTTGGCGAGCGTGGGCGCTTTGTCGACAACGTCGAAGTGATCCCGACCGCGGCCAACGACCCGCTGCTGGCCAGCGAATTCAGCGCACTGCAAGCCGATCAACTGATCCTCAGCGAGCGCGCGGCACAGCGCCTCGAAGCCAAGGTCGGCGACAGCGTGCGCCTGCGCGTCAGTCGCCGCCTCAACGAAGTCAATGAACGTGGGGAGCGCACTCTGCGCGTGCAGGCGATTGTCGCCGCTGTGCGCTTTGCCCGCCCGGCGGCGTTCGTCAGCCCTGAGCTGCTGCTGGACCTTGAACACTATCGTGACGGTTACCTGGTGCCTGCGTTGGGCGCCGGCAGCGGCCAGTCGCTGGAGGCGGTCGGAGTCGGCTATGCCCGTGCGCGGGTCTATGCACGCGATATCGACAGCGTCGCGCCGCTGGAGCAGTGGCTCAATCAACAGCGCATCGAGACCAGCAGCCGGCTGGCTGAAATCGACAGTGTCAAAGCCATCAACCATGTGCTGGGGCTGATCTTCGGAGTCATCGCCGGCGCTGCCCTGATCGGCTGCATTGCCTCGTTGGTGGGGGCGTTTCTGGCCAACATAGACCGCAAACGCCGCGACCTGGCGGTGCTGCGCCTGCTCGGTTTCACCAGCAGCGCGGTGGCCGTCTACGTGGTGCTGCAAGCGCTGCTGCTGAGCCTGACCGGGTTTGTCGGCGGGCTGGCCTGTTATTACCTGGGCAGTCTGCTGTTCGACCAGTTGCTCGGCAGCAGCCAGGCGACCGGCGCCTTTATTTGCCATATCACTGTCTGGCATGGCCTGGTGGCCCTGCTGCTGGCCTTGCTGGTCGCTGGCCTGGTTGCCTTGATCGGCGCCGTGCGGGCGATACGGATCCAACCTGCGGAGAGTCTGCGTGAACTGTAAAACCTTTGCTCGCCTGGCCCTGGCGCCCCTCGCGCTTGGCTTCGCCCTGGACGCCGCGGCAGCGAGCTGGGACGAGAAATTCTACAATCCCATGGCCGATGCCGACGATGTCGTGCTGCCGATGCCGTGTGACGGCGCGATGGTGTTTCGCAAGGTGCTGATCCCGGTGGTCGGGCCGCTCGACGACTACCCGATCAACATCGGCGCCGACAGTGCCGAGTACGGTTATGTCGAGCAGACCCGACCAGCCTTCATCGCCGGCAGCTTCACCAGCGCCAAAGGCGACAAGTCGCGCTATTACCTGCTGGCCAAGTACGAGATGACCCAGCTGCAATACCGCGCCCTGACCGACGAAACCTGCCCGACACCGTCCAACAAACAGCGCCTGCCGGTGGTCTCGATCAGCTGGCTGGACGCCTTGCAGGCCGCCGACAAGTACAACCGCTGGTTGCGCGCCAATGCTGCCGACAAGCTGCCCCGCGAAGACGGCGCGCAGGGCTTCGTGCGCCTGCCGACCGAAGTCGAGTGGGAGTTTGCCGCACGCGGCGGGTTACAGGTCAGCACCGCCGAATTCCGCGACATTCGCTACCCGATGGCTGACGGCCTGAACGCCCACGAATGGTTTGCCGGTGCGCAATCGGCCAACGGCCAGTTGCAGTTGAGCGGCCTGCTCAAGCCCAATCCGCTGGGCCTGCACGACATGCTCGGCAACGCCAGCGAGATGATGTTCGAACCGTTCCGCCTGAACAAACTCGACCGCCAGCACGGCCAGGCCGGCGGCTATGTCGTGCGTGGTGGCAACTACCTGACCAGCGAAGCCGAGCTGCGCACTGCCCTGCGTCAGGAAGAGCCCTACTACAACGCCGAAGGCGCGGTGACCAAGAAAACCAACGGCATGCGCCTGGCGCTGGTGTCGCCGACCCTGACCTCACGCGAACGGGTCAAGGCCATCGAGAAGAGCTGGAGCAGCCTGGGTAACGACCAGCCGGCCGCCGACAGCAAGGACAAAGGCACGGTCAAGGCCCTCGAAGCGCTGGCCTCCAGCGTGCAGGACGAGGCCCTCAAGGGTCAGTTGAAAACCGTCGAAAACCAGCTGCGCGCGAGCAACCAGCAGCAACAGGAAGCCCGCGACCAGGCCATCCGCGCCAGCCTCAACCTGGGTGCGTTCCTTTGCACCAAGATGCTCGACGACGGCCAGTACCTGGACTTCCTGCAGAAAAACTACGCCGCCAACTGCAAGGCCGGCGAAGAAGACCCAACCTGCGGCATGCGCAAGAGCAAGCTCGACGAGCAAAGCGCGCGTCTGCACAAGCTCAGCCGTTACTACGCAAGCTCGCTGGTCGAATCCGGCTCGCTGTATGGCAAGAGCCTGCTCGAAGCGCAGGTGCCGGTGCTCGAAGGGGTGCTTACCGCCAACAACAATCTCAAGGAACTGACGCCGTACCTGCGCGCCCATTGGGCCAACCAGGTGTCGTTCCTCAAGTCGCAGAAAATTGATACCAACGCCTGGCTGAACAGCTGCAAAGCCGTCGCCCACTGACACCACAAGGAAGCGTAATCGTGATGCACAGCAAAACCGCTCGTAGCAGCTCCTGGATGAGCCTGATGATGGCCGCCTGCCTGGTCCTGACCGGCTGCGCCAGCACCGGCAGCTCGATGCTTGGTGACAGCGGCGGCGGCAAGGCCGACCCGCGCCTGACCTCGGGCGCCGACGCCAAGTTCTTCAGCACTTCGGGATACCAGGCCTGCGCCATGGCCGCCGGTGCCGGCGTGCTCGCCTGCGTACTGTCCAACTCGGGCAACAAGGCTGCCTGCGCGGTGATCGCCGGGGTTGCCGCTTGCGGTGTGGCCATGGGCGCCAACTACTACCTCGACCAGCGCCGCACGCAGTACGCCGACACTACCCAGCGGCTGAACGCGATGACCGGCGAAGTGCAGAAAGAAAACGCCAAGGTGGTCGAGCGCAGCAACACCCTGCAGCGGGTGATCGCCGACGACAAACAGCAGATTGCCGACATCCAGAAGAGCATCAAGGCCAAGACTGTCGACAAGGCCAAGGCGCAGCAGGAGATCGCCAATGTCGATACCAACATCGGCCTGATGCGCAAAGACCTGGGCAACATGAAAAGCCGCGTCACCGAGTTCGAGAAGGTCGCCAAACTCGAGCGTGAAGGTGGTGCCAGCCCGGCCGAAGTGCAAAAGGTCGAGGCCGAGATCGCCAAGATGAACAACAAAGTCGTCGCCCTGCAGCAGGAAGTCGACGGCCTCTACAACCAGCGCTCCGCGATCACCCTCGGTTAAGGAACAGCCCATGTCACTTCGTCATTGCCTGGGCCTTGCCCTGCTCGCCAGCCTCGGCGGTTGCGCCACCACTGCCTCGCAGTGCAACGCTACCGACAATAGCGCCAGCCTGGTCAGCAAGCTCAATTGCGACTACGGCGGCGGCTATGCCGAAGGCGTGCGCAACAGCGAGCAGCAGTTGGTCACCGCGCAGGAGCAGAACCGCCAGTTCAATCAGGTGTTCAGCGAGCTCAGCGCCCTGCAGAGCTCCACTCGCCAGGACCTGGCCGGCCAGCAACGCCAGCAGGCCAACCTGGAGAAATCCCTGAACGGGCTGCTGGCCACGCTCAAGAGCCGCCATGGCAACAAGCAGGAGGTGCAGCAGCAGATCGCCAGCCTCGAGCAACAGCTGAAGAACCGCCAGGCAGCGCCAATGCAGAACGCCAGCAGCGCGCAGGTCGAAGCGCGCAAGCAGGAGCTCAAGGCCCTGCAGCAACAGGTCAGCCGTTTGCAGCTGAGCCTGGGTTACGAGTAAGCCCTTCGGCAGCTACGGCTGCCGATCCTTTTTCAGGATATCCACATGCAGCGGGTCACCCGCGATACCCGACCCGCGCAGGACGATCCGCGGGTGTTGGAACAGGCCATGGCGATCATCGTCAGGCACTTCCCGGCCAGCATCGCTCATCTCTACGCCACCCCGCGCACCGGCCAGGACGGTGTGCGTGAATGGTGGTCGCCGCTGGAAGGCCAGCCGCAGCGCTATCACGACCTCACAGGCGAACAGCAGGCGACCTTGCTGCGCGTCTATGACCAGCGCCAGGACGCCCTGCGCCAGTTGGTCGGCGAGCTGAAGGAACGCGGCCAGGAGCAGGAGGCGAGCGTGCTGCGCGCCCTGATCGGCCCGGCCAACCTTGAGCACCTGTACAGCGTCAATGGCGAGCCACTGCTGGTGCGCTGGGCACAGCCGGCGCCGGTCAAGCCAGCACCGGTGGCGGCAGCGCCAGTGCCCGCACCGCGCCCGCGCCGCTGGATCTGGTTGCCGTGGTTCCTGCTGCCCCTGCTTGGCCTGTTGCTGCTGGCCCTGGCCTTGTGGTTTGGCTGGCCGTACCTGCAACGCTGGTATGAACAGCGCGAGCCGGCCAAATTTGCCTGCATGAAAGACGATCAGGCGCTGCCTCCGGAGTTCTCGGTGGTGCTGGATACCTCCGGTTCGATGCTACTGAGCGTCGCAGCGACGGCGGAGGACGAGCAGTGGTTCTTCCAGAACATCGCCGACCCCGCCATCGACCAGGCGCGAGTCGCCGAGGTTACCCGCGCGCCGGTACGCATCGATGTCGCCAAGCAGAGCCTCAAGCAGATGGTCGATGATCTGCACCCGGCCATCGACACGCGCTTCATCACCTTCGACGGCTGCCGAGCGCCGCTCGACCATGGCCTGTTCACCCCGGCCCAGCGCCCGGCGCTGATCAGCGGCATAGAGGGCTTGGTGCCGAACGACGGCACCGCCTTGAGCGCCAGCCTCGACCTTGCCGCAAAAAGCATGAACGGCCGCGACCGCGATGGCGTGATCGTGATGTTCGTCGACGGCGCCGATGGCTGTGGCGAGGATGTCTGTGCAGTCGCTCAGCGCATCGCCCAGGAGCAGCCGCGGCTGCGGGTCAATCTGGTCAATATCAGCAACAACAGCCTGGCCAACTGCATTGCCGACAGCACCGGCGGCCGGGTCTACAGCGGCGATAACGCCGTGCAAGTGGCGGCCGCGCTGAAACAGGCGAGCCAGGAAGTTTCCAGCAGCAACAACTGCAACTAGGACGATCGATGCAACGGGTAATCCGCGACAGCCACGCCAGCCAGGACGCCGCCGCTGCACTCGAGCAGCGGGTAGCGTTGATCCGCCAGCACTTCCCGCCGGCCATTGCTCACCTATATGCCATTCCCCGCCAGGGGCGTGATGGTGTGCTGGAGTGGTGGTCGCCGCTGGAAGGCCAGCCGCATGTGTATGCCGAGCTGGGCCGCGACCAGCAGGCAGCGCTGCTACAACGCTATGAAGAGCGCCAGGCCGCAGTCGGTCAGTTGGCCAACGAGCTGCAGCAGCGTGGTCAGACCCAGGCAGCAGGCGCCTTGCGCAGCCTGATCGCGCCGCCTGATCTGGGCAACCTCTACAGCATCAACGGCGAACCGCTGGTGATCCGCTGGGGGCAGACCGTGCCGGTGGCCGCGCCACCGCCGCCGCCACCGCCTGCACCAGCACCCAAGCCGGCGCCGCCCGCAGCCAGGCCGGCACCGCAGCCCAGGCCTGCGCCACCGCCCAGGGCCGTACCTGCGCGGCGCCTGCGGCTGTGGCCATGGCTGCTGTTCGGCCTGCTGCTGGCGTTGCTCTATGCGCTGTGGTTGAACTGGCCAATGCTGTGGGCGCGCTGGCAGGCCGATCACAGCGCCATGTGCACGCCGGGCGCTGGCTTTCAGGCTTCGGAGTTCGCCGTGGTGCTGGACACCTCCGGCTCGATGAACGAACGCATCCGGGTCAAGCGCGCAGACGACCCGTGGTACATCAGCCTGCTGGCGAAGATCCCGGTGGTCGAGCAGTTTCTGCCGTCGGGCAAGGCCCCGCCGACGACCCGCCTGAGCGTGGCCAAGACGGCCTTGGGCGCGGTCATCGAAGACCTCGACCCGAAGGTGGCGATGCGCCTGGTGACCTTCAATGGCTGCAAGTCGCCCGTCGATCATGGCGTGTTCGCACGTGACCAGCGCGCAGATCTGATCGACCGTATCGCCACGCTCAACGCACGCGGCGGCACGGCGCTCGGGGTCAGCCTGGAGGCGGCAGCGGCCAGCATGGACGGGCGTGAGCGTGACGGCGTCATCGTGATGTTCGTCGACGGCCGCGACAGCTGTGGCACCAGCATCTGCAAGGTCTCCGAGCAGATCGCCCAGAACCAGCCACGGCTGCGGATCAACATCGTCAACATCAGTGCCAGCACCGGCTCCAACTGCGCCGCCAGCAATACCGGTGGCCGGGTGTATACCGCTGATGATGCAGCTGCGGTGGCCGCCGCGTTGGAACAAGCCAGCCGCGAAGTCTCGCAGGGCAGCGGCTGCTGAAGCGCAAACGGGCGCACGCCGTGCGCCCGTTTGCAGCCATGACGTTTTTCAATCGACTCCATGCCGTTTTCCGCGTTGCCGTGCAAGGCGCCTTGGCGGATGCTTTATTTACCTGAGCATCCCCCCATTCGCGCACCGAGGCCTGCATGAAAACCGTCGACGAAATCCTCAAGAGCAAGGCACAACACCAGACCGTCTACACCATCGGCCCAACCGAGTCGGTGCTGGCGGCGCTGAAGCTGCTCGCGGAAAAAAACATCGGCGCCTTGCCGGTGGTTGAAGACGGGCGCGTTGTGGGCATCGTGAGCGAACGTGACTATGCGCGCAAGCTGATGCTCAAAGGCCGCTCGTCGCCGTTCACTACAGTGGCCGAGATCATGACCGCAGCGGTGATCACGGTTGAGCCCAAAACCAAGCTCGATGAGTGCATGCAACTGATGACCGACCGCCATCTGCGCCACCTGCCGGTGGTCAGTGAGGGCAAGCTACTCGGCTTGCTGTCGATCGGCGACCTGGTCAAGGAAACCATTACCGAGCAGGCCAACCTGATCAGCCAGCTGCAACAGTACATTCGCGGCGAGTGAAGGTTGTTTCAGTGATAGGCGCTTTCCAGCTCGTCCAGCTGATGGTCGAAGCTGCGCAGGCGCGCTGACCAGGTGTACACCAGCACTTCCAGATCACGGTTGAGCACTGCCGTGCCGCCCTTGCCGGCCACCGGCCCGTCGCCCAGATCCAGCTGGTAGCGCTCACGGGCCATGGCCGTAGCCACGCTGGAAAGGTCGCGGGCAAATGCCAGCCAGTGCTGGTGCGGGTCGTGGATTTCGCGGTCGAGCTCGCGGCATTGGCACTTCAGCGCATCCAGGCTTTGTTCAAGCGGCGTGCCCTTGAGCTCGCCCATGACCTCTTCGAAGGTGCGCCCGGAGTGCCAGTAACTGCCCCAGAAATAGCGGTCGAACACGGTTTCGACCCGGCGCAGGGCAACTTTGGTGTTCCAGATGGTGACCAGGGTATGGCCCTGGCTGAGTTCGCGCCTGTTCAACTGCAAGTGCTGCCAGGCGATCCAGGCGAGCCCGCAGAGCGCCGCTGCCGCGGTGACCGCAGCAGCGGCGTACAGAAACTGCACGGCCTGGTTCAGCTGATGGGTGTGCCGGATACCGTAGAAGTAGCCGGTGGTCAGGGTGCCGAGGATTGCCACGATGCACCAGAAACCGGCTGCATAGGGATCTTTCATCACGCTATCCCCTTGTTGTTTTACCTCAGCATAGCAACGCCACTTCACCCATCAGGTGCCGCTCGGCGCTTTATTTGCGGGGGCGACGCAGGGCTTCGTTGAGTTGATCAAAGGGGATTGCCCAGTCGGCGTCCTCAAGCACCGCTTCTTTGAGGAATGCGCGCTGCGAGTCGCTCCAGAACGGCGCATCGACCAGCTTGATTTCGTTTTTCAGCGGCGAGTGCGAGGTGATGAACTGATCGATGCTCTGCGCATCGTGGTCCAGCCCCAGTTGCATGAACAGTTCGGCAAACTGATGAGTCGGTGCTTCCATGGGTGCCTCCTCGCCAAGCTGGCCGTCGACGACGCCGGCCCGGCGCTGGTTGAGTGAGAGATGAGGTGGCCGCAGCCACCTTGCTCAAAGATAGACACCAGCCAGGCCACTCAAGGTCGAAGCAATTTGCACTTTTTATCCGACAAGCGTCACAGCGGCGCCCGGCGCAGGGTGGCGAGGAAAGCTGCAGCGCCGACAAACAACCCGGCAAAGGTACGGTTCAGGCGCTTCTGCTGTTTAGGCGTGCGCAGCATCCGCAGCACCCGCGAGGCCAGCCCGGTGTAACCAGCCATCACCAGCAGGTCGACGCAGACCATGGTCGCGGCAATCGTCAGATACTGCGGCAGCAGCGCCTGATGCGGGTCGATGAACTGCGGCAGCACGGCGAGCATGAACACCAGTGCCTTGGGGTTGCTGACATTGACCAGCAAACCACGGAACACCAGGCTCAGCGGCTTGCCGATCGGCCGTATCGGCGACTCGGCGCTCATATCCATGGGCAGCGCGCGCCATTGCTTGTAGGCGAGGTACACGAGGTAGAACACGCCGAACCACTTGATCACCTGAAACGCCGTAGACGAGGCGGCGAGGATGGCGCCGACGCCGGCTGCAATGATCGCGATCTGCAGCAACAGACCGAGTTGCAGGCCCAGGGCGTTCCAGTAACCGCGCCAGAAACCGTACTGCAGGCCGCTGGACATCGAGGCAATCGCCCCCGCCCCCGGCGACAGGCTGATCACCCAGCACGCGGCAAAGAACGCCAACCACGTTTCCATCGACATGTAGCACCTCATAGCGGATATGTTGCAAAACATTAAGCTAAGAGGTTGGCGGCGAAATCACCAGCGTTTTTTGTGGGTTTGCAGCAGGTGCGGCTAACGTCAGTCAGCCTGGACAGCAACATCCTTGGCCACACCCGGCACCTCGCTGCCACGCCAGCGCCGTACGCACTTCTGGAAGAACTGGCTATTCGGCACCTGCACCAGCGCGCCGCCGGCATCGGGCATTTCCATCAGGGTGGTGAACAGCAGGTTGATCGCAATCACTCGGCCCTTCACGCCCGGCTTGTCGAGGGTTTCCACCAGCTCGACGACGTCACCGATACGAAACGGGCCGACAGTAAAGATCAGCACGGCGCAGAGCAGGTTGGACAACACGCTCCACATGGCAAAGAACGCCACCGCCGCTACGGCGACAAAGCCTGAAAGCGCGGTCCAGAGCACGGTGGCCGAGACGCCAAGACGCTCCAGCACAAACAGCAGAGCACTGCCCATGATCAGCCAGCGCAGGCCGCCACGTACCGGTACCAGCAATTCTGGTGGCAGTGGATAGCGTTCGCCCAGCCGGCTCAGGCAACGGCCGACAAAACGTTGCAGGATGAACGCTGCGGCGAGGATCAGCAGAATCTGCGCGCCTAGCCACAGTGAATCCATCCATTGCCCCGGCAGCAGGCCGTGCAGGTCTTCCATCAGGACAACGCCTCAAGTTCGGCCTGCATGCTTTCGAGCAGCTCAAGTGCCTCCATCCAGGCTTCTTCAAGCTCGGCTTCGCGCTGCTTGAGTTTGCTCTGACGCCCGAGCAGATCACGCAGAGCATCCTTGCGCGATTGCTCGTAGAGGCCGCTGTCGGCCAGGGCCGTGTCGATCTCGGCCAGCTGACTGTGCACCTGGCCCAGCTCGGCTTCGAGCTTGTCGGCAGCGCGCTTGTGCGGCGCCAGTTGCTGGCGCAGGGCAGCGGCGGCCTGACGCTGGGCCTTTTTGTCGGTCTTGTCCGGGTTGACCGGAGTGCTGCTGACCGGCGCGTTGCGCTGGCGGTAGTCGATCAGCCAGCGGCTGTAGTCATCGAGGTCACCGTCGAAGGTGTCGACCTTGCCGTCGGCAACCAGCAGGAAGTCGTCGGTGGTGCTCTTGAGCAGGTGACGATCGTGAGAGACCACCACCACTGCCCCGCTGAACTCCTGCAAAGCCATGGTCAGCGCCAGGCGCATTTCCAGGTCGAGGTGGTTGGTCGGTTCGTCGAGCAGCAGCAGGTTGGGCCGTTCCCAGGCGATCAGGGCCAGGGCCAGCCGGGCTTTTTCACCACCGGAGAAGTTCACCACCGGCTCCTCGGCACGCGGGCCGTGGAAGTCGAAGCCGCCGAGGAAGTCGCGCAGGGTTTGCTCGCGCTCGGTCGGGGCAATCCGCTGCAGGTGCAGCAGCGGGCTGGCCTTGTCGTCCAGCGAGTCCAGCTGATGCTGGGCGAAATAGCCAACCGAAAGGTTCTCACCGCGCACCAGGCGCCCGCCCAGCGGCTGCAGTTCGCCGGCAAGGTTCTTGATCAGGGTCGACTTGCCGGCGCCGTTGGGCCCGAGCAGGCCGATCCGCGCACCCGGCGTGAGCTGCAGCTTGACCTTCTCCAGCACGGCGGTGTCGCCGTAACCCAGACGGCCTTCGGAAAGGTCGAGCAAGGGGCTGGAGATTTTTTGCGATTCGCGGAAGACGAAGTCGAACGGCGAGTCGACGTGCGCTGCCGACAGCTCTTCCATGCGTTCCAGGGCCTTGATCCGGCTCTGCGCCTGACGGGCCTTGGTCGCTTGCGCCTTGAAGCGGGCGATGTATTTTTCCATGTGCGCACGCTGCGCCTGCTGCTTCTCGTAGGCCTGTTGCTGCTGGGCCAGACGTTCGGCGCGGGTGCGTTCGAAGGCGCTGTAGCCACCCTTGTACAGGGTCAGCTTGCGCTGCTCGACGTGGAGCACGTGGTCGACCACCGAATCGAGGAAGTCGCGATCGTGGGAGATCAGCAGCAGCGTGCCCGGGTAGCCCTTGAGCCAGTCTTCCAGCCAGAGGATGGCGTCCAGGTCCAAGTGGTTGGTCGGCTCGTCGAGCAGCAGCAGGTCGGACGGGCACATCAGGGCCTGCGCCAGGTTCAGACGCATCCGCCAGCCACCGGAGAAGTCGCCGACGCGGCGGTCCATCTGCTCGTTGCTGAAGCCAAGGCCGGCCAGCAACTTGCGTGCACGGGCATCGGCGGTATAACCGTCAGCGCCCTCCAGCTCGCTGTGCAAGCGGGCCAGCGCAGTGCCGTCGTGGGCTTGCTCGGCCACTGCCAGCTCGGCCTGGACCTGACGCAGGCGCAGGTCGCCATCGAGCACATAGTCGACTGCCACGCGCTCGAGGGTATCGACCTCCTGACGCATGTGCGCGATGCGCCAGTCGCCGGGCAGCTGGCAGTCGCCGCCGTCGGGCGTGAGCTCGCCGCGCAGCAAGGCGAACAGGCTGGATTTGCCGGCGCCGTTGGCACCGATGAGGCCGGCTTTATGACCGGCGTGCAGCGTCATCTCGGCGCTATCTAGCAGGCGCTGCGGACCACGCTGTAAAGTGAGGTTGGTTAGTCTGATCATGATGGTCGCGGAGTCTACCAGCTTCCTCGGCCGCTAGCGCGAGTGGAACCATGCACACCGACCTGTGGAATTACGCCCTGGCCCTGTACGCCCGGCCCGGAGTTGAAGCGGCTTGCCTGCAACTGCAGGAGGACGGCGCCGACGTGTGCCTGCTGCTTTGCGCAAGCTGGCTGCAAGCGCGCCGGGCACGCGTCAGCGATGAGCGCGTGTGCGCCCTGCTGGGGTTAGCTGAGCCGTGGCGAATCGAGGTGGTCCAACCACTGCGCACGCTGCGTCAGCAATGGCGTATGGCAGCGCAGGGCGATGCCGCGCTGGCACTGTTACGGGAGCAGTTGAAGGGCTTGGAACTACAGGCTGAAAGAACCTTGCTCGAGCGTTTGCAGGCGTGCTCGCAGCAATGGCCCGCAGGCTCGGACGAGACCGCGGACGACTGGCTGGTCCGGCTGGCGCCGGACCTGTGCCGCGACCACGGCGCGCTGGATCAATTGCGCGCCGCAGCGTCAGCCTTTCAGGACGCCGAAGACGGCGACTGAGCTGGGGTGTTGGCCGCTCCAGCAGGCGTTGCCGCTGGTGCTGCCGAGTTGGTGCTGGTTGCTGCGGTGCTGGCTTTGGCGTCGTCTGTTTTTGCAGCGGCTGGCTTGGCTGCAGCTGGCTTGGCAGCCGGTTTGGTTGCTGCGGTCTTGGCCGGTGCTTTGGCAACGGCGGGTTTGCCTGCAGCGGCTTTAGCTGGCGCCTTGCTGGCTGCAGGCTTGGCAGCAGCAGGTTTGGCTGCAGCCTTGGCGGCAACGGGTTTGGCAGCGGCAGGTTTGGCTGGCGCTTTGGCAGCCGCCGGTTTGGCAGCGGCAGTCCTCGCTGGGGCTTTGCTGGCAGTGGGCTTGGCAGCTACTTTGGCCGGTGCTTTGGCAACGGCAGGCTTGGCTGCAGCGGCCTTGGCTGGTGCTTTGCTGGCAGCCGGCTTGGCGACAGCTTTAACAGGCGCTTTGGCAGCAGCTGGCTTGGCGGCGGGTTTGACCGCAGCGACTTTGGCTGGAGCTTTGCTGGCAGTGGTCTTGCCGGCTGCCTTGGCTGGCGCCTTGCTGGCAGCAGGTTCGGCAACAGTGCGTTGCTCGAGGGCCTTGGCGGCTGCTTCACGGACCTTGCCTACGCCTTGAGCGATTTTCAGGCTCTGCTGCGCATCGCGCTTGAGCTGCTGGATGTAGATGCGGGTCTGCGATTGACGCTCTTTGAGCGAGTCGAGCACTTCTTCAAGTTCGCTGGCAGCCTTGTGCGCCTTGTTCTGCGCCTTGGCTTTGCCAGCCTGGGCAGCGTCTTGCAGTTTCAGCCGCGAACCGTGCAGTTTTTCCTGCGCCTTGCCGCGTTGTTTTTCCAACTTTGCCAACAGTTTCTCTGCATCCGCCAGCGCTTGCGAGCAGGCATCTTCCAGATGTTCGAGCAGGCTACCGGAAAGTTGCTGGAGCAGGTGCAACGGCGTACTTACTGGCTTCTTCTTGGCCGACATGGTTTACCTCCTGGCTGATGAGATTGCGGCTCATACTATGCTTCTGCTGCTACCGCCGCTAGGGCATCTTGACAGTATTGCTGGGGCCGCGTTGCATGCCTGGGCAAAGTTGTTATGGTGCAGCTCGAGCAAGTGTAGTTGGCCCTTGTTCGGCTGTTGCTACTTGGCCATCGCGTCCGGAGTCGATCGTGTCCCGTTATCTTCTGCTCAGCCTCTGCCTGCTCGCGCCATTGAGTGTTGCCGCGCCGGCCAGCAATACCGATCAGGATATGGCCTACAGCCTGGGCGCGAGCCTCGGTGAGCGGCTGCGTCAGGAGGTCCCTGACCTGCAACTGGAAGCCCTGGTCGAAGGCCTGCGCCAGGCCTACCAAGGCAAGCCGCTGCGGCTCGATCAAGCACAGATGCAAAGCCTGCTCGAGCAGCATGAAACCGAGGCCCAGGGCAGCCAGGCACAAGCGGCTGAAATCCGCTTCATGGCCAATGAACGCGGCCGAGTCGGCACCCATGAGTTACCTGAAGGAATTCTTTACAGCGAGTTACAGGCAGGCACTGGCGCGCAGCCCAAGCCCGGCGGCAAGGTGCAAGTGCGCTACGTAGGACGTCTGCCGGATGGCTCGGTGTTCGACCAGAACCAGCAACCGCAGTGGTTCAGTCTGGACTCGGTGATCGAAGGCTGGCAGGCGGCGCTGCCAAAAATGAAGGCGGGAGCCAAATGGCGTTTGGTGATCCCTTCGGCGCAGGCTTACGGCGCCGACGGGGCGGGCGACCTGATCGCACCCTACACCCCGTTGGTATTTGAAATCGAATTGCTGGCAGTGGCCGACTGATCGAGGCGATCAGGCCTGCAGTGCAGCTTCCTGTTTGTGTGCGGTGTGCAGCACTTCGATCAGGCAGTCTTCCAGCTCGAAGCGTTCGCGCAGATGGCCGCCCAGTGCTTGCAGGGTCTGGGCGAAGCGCTCAGGGTCGTTGCACTCGGCCTTGTCACAGTGATCGTTGAAGTCCAGCGCGATCTGGGTGATGTCGGTGATGCGTGGGGTCATGTCTTCGGCCAGCGCCAGGGCGCGCTTGTCGTCGAAGGCCTTGGCCTCGCTGAGCAGCTGCTCGAACACTTCGAAATGCCAAGCCGATACATAGTCGACCAACACGCCACAGAAATCACGGCTCTGCGCCTTGTCAGCGAAGGCTGGCTTGGCGTCGCGCAGTGCGCGGAAAGCCACCACCAGCTCCTGGCGTTCCAGCAGCCAGCGATCGATCAGCTTGTGGACCCCGCCCCAGCGTTCCTGGGCATTCTGGCAACTATCGAGCATGGCAGTTCTTCCCTTCTGGGTAGATGCCGCTGCACCTCGTTGCGCAAAGGTGCGCGACAAAGGGACGTCAGCAGTACGGCATCGAGCAGTTGTGTTTTCAGTGTCCGTGCTGGGAGATTATTCCCGCACGTGCTACCCATCAAGGTACGCATCGGACAAAGTTCATACAAGCGTTTCATCCCTTGATAGCGCGCCGCCGGTCGAACCATGCGCCAAGCTTGCGCTGGATCAATGTTGGGCGAGGCGGCGCAAACGATCAGCCACCAGCCGCGACAGCGGCAGCGCTGCCAGCAGCAGGAAGGCCAGCAGGCTCCACTCGGGCAAGGTCAGGTCGAGAAAGCTCCAGGACAACGCGCCGCAGTCAGGGCCACCCTTGAGCAGGGTTTCCAACGCTTGCCGCCACGGCTGCTCAAACACCGTCGGCAGCGGCTGCAGGCAGGCGCCATGAGCAAACTCCGAGCCCTGCAGCCAGACCTGCCGCGCCGCCAACAGCGCGCCGCTGGCGGAGCAGGCCAATGCCAGCATCGTGTAGACCAGCCAACCGAGACGCTGCGGGGCATGCACCAGCGCAACCAGGCAGACCAGCGCATACAGGCCCAGCAGCAGGCGCTGGCCGGAACACAGCGAGCAAGGCAGCAACCCCAGGTTTCTTTCGAGGGCGAAAGCGGCAAACAGGATCGCCAGCGAGGCCAGCAAGCCTGGAAAAAATAGAGTACGAAAACGGGCCAGCGGCATGGCGATGGGGTCCCGGAGGAGTCAATGACGTGGCTTGAGACGGTAGAGGAAATAGGTACTTTGTTTCAAGGCAATACAGTCGGGACAAGTCTCTGATTGCTGAGGAAAGTTTACCGATTGCTGTGGGAAATTTCCGAAGGGGGTCATCGCAAATTGACTTCACCGCTTCAGATTAGATACCAGCCCTTGGGCCTGCGCGGCTTGCGCAGACCCAAGGGTCGGTCAAGCTCGGGCGCCGTCTGGCAACGGCAGCGCCAGCAGGCGCTCGTCGAGCAGGCCAAGGCCTTCCTGGAACAGTTGGTTGCTGCGTTCGGTTTCACCCAGGCTCGCCAGCAACCGCGCCAGCTCGGCACAGGTTTCCGGGTTGCGCTCAAAACGCAGGCTGCTCTCAAGATAATCGCGCGCCTTGCCCCACAGGCGGTTCTGCAAGCTCAAGCGGCCTAGGGTCAACAGCAGGCTCGGGTCCTGAGCGTGCTCTTTGAGCCAGCCTTCGGCGGTTTGCAGCTGGCGCGCTGGGTCATCACCACGGATCAGCCCGTACAGCCGGGCCAGATGGCTTTCGTACTGGCGTTTGAGTGCCGCACGCAAGACCTGCTCGGCTTCGCCCTGGGCGCCGACCTGACGCAGCTGTTCAGCGTAGGCGAGCACCAACTGCGGCTCCTGGCGCTGCGCGGCGGTCAGCTGCTGCCAGGCGCGTTCCAGCGCCTGCCGGGCGGCTACCGCATCATCACCACGTGTCGCGGCGATGCTCAGGTTCTGGCCCCAGGCACGCTGCTCCAGCGCAGCCAACTCAGTGGCTGGCAATACCTTGCCCTTGCGCAGGTCAGGCAGCAGCCGAATCAGCGCCGGCCAGTCGCCACGCTGCAGGTGCAACTGCTGCAGCAGGCGCAGCACCTGACCGTTATGCGGGTGGCGCTGTTGCATCGCCAGCAGGGTTTCGAGGGCACCGTCGCTGTCGCCGCGATCCATCTGCAGTTGGGCGTGGGTCAATGCCACCGCCAGTTCGGCCTGGGGCTGACGCTCGAGCGCGCGCTCCAGCAGGTTGTCGCTTTCTTCAGTGCGGCCCAGCTCGTTCGCCGCGCGGGCGGCGCCGAGGTAATACAACAGCGGCTGGCGCTCGGCTTCAGCGGCGCGGTGCAGGTGACGCTGCGCGCTGGCCCAACGACCTTCGGCCAGGTCCAGTTGGCCCTGTTCGATGGCGATGCGCGTGCGCCGGCGGCGATTGCGCCGCGACCATGGGTTCACCACCCCGGTCGAACTCAGGATCAGGCCAAGCACGTAGCGCAACAGCCACAGCACTACGATCAGGCCGATCAAGCCACCCAAGGCAGCCCACAGACCGGACTGATAGCGGAAGCTGCCGTAGGACACCATCACGTAGCCGCTGTGCTTGGCCACGGCGATGCCCAGCGCTGCGGCAACCACGATTGCCAGCACCGCGAGCAGATAGACTCGCTTCATGGCTTGCCCCCTTCGGCGTTGGCCGGCAGGTGGCGGCGCTGAATGTAGGCCTGTACCGCCGCCAGGCTTTCGCTGAGGTCAGGGGTGACCACCGACACTGGCTGCTCGGCCAGGGCGTTGAGGCTGTCGAGCATGGCCTTGCTTTGCGGGTTGTCGGCGTTGAAGTTGGCCAGCAGTACGCTGCGAGCATCATCCAGCGCCTGGGTGTAGACCTTGGCTTCGCCATTCAGGGCCGCCCATTGGGCCTGCTCGATGGTCAGGCTCAGGGCCAGGCGCAGTTGATTCAGCGACTGCCCAGCCAGCAATGGGCGAACATTGTTGTCGGCATCGAATTCGATCTGGAAGTACTTGGAGATCTCGGCCCACCAGCGCGACCAGCGACTGCTGGCATCGCCATCCGCAGTCAGCGCGCCCATGGCGTCTGCGCTGCTGTCGAATTCAGGCGACTGGGCACTGAGCTGCTGCACCTGCTCACGCTGCGCCGCCAGTTTGAGGAACAGGCCAGTGCGGTCTGGCTGCTGGGTGCTGTTGAGTGTGGCCAGGCTGCGGGCCAGCTGCTCGCGGGCGGCGAATGAACCTGGGTCGCTCTGTTCGCGGAGAATCTCGTCGGCACCTTCTACCAGCGCTTTGGCGCTGGTCACATCCTGCAGTGCAGACAAGCGCAAGGTCGCCAGGCGCAGCAGGTGCTCGGCTTCGGCCAGGCGCCATTCCTTGCGGCTTTCGCCCATTACCGTATCGAGCCGCTGGCTCAAGCGCTGCTGGTCGCCCTGCAACTGCGCCACCAGGCGCCGGCGGTCTTCCAGCTCGCTGGCCGGCGGCAAGCTGGCAAGTTGTGCGCTGATCTGCTGATCGCGCTGTTGCAACGCTGCGGTCTGCTCGCTGAAGGTTTCCATGCGCTGGCTTTGACCCAGCTCATTGCCCTGCAGTTGGCGCACTTGCCAGACACCCCAGCCGCCTACCGCAACACCGGCTGCGCCGAGCAGCAGGGCAACGACGGCAATGCCATTGCCTGAGCGCTTGGCCGGCGGGCTGACAGGGGTTTGCGGCGCGTCGAGCACCGAAGGCTGTTCATTCTGCGACAAGACAGTTTCGCTCACGTATCCATCCTTTGCATGGGGGCGCGTCGCTCTGAGCTTAGCGCCTTAAGAGGCAGGTGCAGCGCTGCGCTGCACAGCTGCCAGCAAGGCCGCGGCACTGGCGCCACGGCAATCCACAATCTGTTGTGCACCCAGCGCGCGGGCCTGCTCGGCTACGCGCGGGCTCGGCACGAACAACGGCAAGCGCGCCAGGCGCGGCCAATCGGCGTCTGCCAACTGGCGCAAATGTTCAAGACCCTGCCCACTGCTGACCACCAAGCCGTTTAAGCGTTCCCGATCGACCCGCTCGCGCAGGGTATCGGGCGGGTAATCCGGCAGGCAGCGACGATACAGTTGCAGATAATCGACACTAGCACCTAGCTCGGCAAGACGCTCTGCCAGCAGTTCACGACCCCCTACCCCGCGGACAATCAGGACACGCGGCGTAGGAACGGCGACAGCCTTGCGCAACTCGGGCAAGCCAAGCAAGGCCTCACTGTCGTCTCCCTGGGAAGGGAATGTCACCAAAAGCCCGGCGTTCTGCAATACCTGCGCGGTCGCCTCACCGACGCTGAACCAGGCGTTGGACGGCGGCACCAGGCCGGCTTTAGCCAAGTTGGCCAGCAGCAAGCGCGCAGCGGGCTTGCTCACCACGATGAATGCCTGGTAATTCGCCAGCTGGCTCAGCAGCTGGCGTTGCGCGTCATCCACAGTGACCGGCTCGATCGCCAGCAAGGGCAGGCTGCTGCTGGCGATGCCGGCGGCCGCCAAGGTCTGCGCCAGTGCCGCACAGTCCTCTTCAGGCCGGGTCAGCAGCAGGCGCCAGCCGCTCACGGATGGCCGGCCTCGCCGTAGACTTCCTTGAGGATCGCCTCGGCGCCCTGCTCAAGCAGGTCTTTGGCAACCTGAACGCCAAGCGCTTCGGCATGCAGCCGCGGCGCCCGTGCTTCGGCTGCCAGCAGCAGCCCGCCGCTGGGTTGGCCAACCAGCCCGCGCAGCCACAACTGCTCGCCTTCAAGCACGGCGTAGCAGGCGATCGGCACCTGGCAACCGCCGTTGAGGTGCTTGTTCAAGGCACGTTCGGCCACCACCCGGTCGGCGGTGTCGACATGGTGCAGCGGCGCAAGCAGGGCGTGGATTTCGCTGTCGGCGCTGCGGCACTCGATGCCGACTGCGCCCTGGCCACCGGCCGGCAGGCTGTCGTCGACACTGATGCTGGCGCTGATGCGGTCTTCGAAGCCGAGGCGGATCAGGCCCGCCGCGGCCAGAATGATCGCGTCATATTCACCGGCATCAAGCTTGGCCAGACGGGTATTGACGTTACCGCGCAGGAAGCGAATCTGCAGATCCGGTCGGCGCGCAAGCAACTGCGCCTGGCGGCGCAGGCTGGAGGTGCCGACGATGCTGCCTGCAGGCAGTGCGTCAAGGCTCGCGTAGGTATTGGAAACGAAGGCATCGCGCGGGTCTTCGCGCTCACAGATGCAGTACAGCCCCAGGCCTTCAGGAAAGTCCATGGGCACGTCTTTCATCGAATGCACGGCGATGTCGGCTTCGTTCTCGAGCAGGGCGGTTTCCAGCTCTTTGACGAACAGGCCCTTGCCGCCGATCTTCGCCAGCGGCGCGTCGAGCAGCTTGTCGCCACGGCTGACCATCGGCACCAGGCTGACGATCAGGCCTGGATGAGCCTGCTCCAGACGTGCTTTGACGTACTCGGCCTGCCACAGGGCAAGGGCACTTTTACGGGTGGCAATGCGGATTTCGCGAGTGGACATGAAACGCCCCGATGCAGAGAAATGCTGCCGATGATAACAGCTACTCGGGGCCTGCCTGCAGACTCAGGTCAGCAATCGGTAGTGCCGCGCCAGTGCGCGCGAGCGCAGCGGCGCCGAGGGCGAGCGATCAGTGCAAGCCCTGCATCATCTTGCGCACGCCTGCTACATGGCGGCGGCTGACGATCAATGCATCCTCGCCCATGCCCTTGAGGTAGAGCTGGAAATGCCCCAGCGGCGTACGCTGCAGCTTCTCGATACGTTCCCGGGCAACCAGCGCGTTGCGGTGGATGCGCACGAAACGCTCGCCGAACTCGTCTTCCAGCGCTTTGAGCGGCTCATCCAGCAGCACTTCACCGGCCTCATGGCGCAAGGTCACGTATTTGTGGTCGGCAATGAAGTAGATCACCTGTGACAGCGGGATCAGCTCGATGCCTTTGCGGGTGCGCGCACTGATGTGGTTGCGCGGGTTGCCGCCGTCTTCAGTGGCTGGCCGGGTCAGCGCCGCCAGCAGCGCGCGGTTGGGTTTTTCTGCCTTGCGCAGGGCATCGCGCAGGGCCTGCGGCTGCACCGGCTTGCTGACATGGCTGAGGGTGCTGTCCTTGAACGCTTCGCTGCCGTATTCGTCATCACCGGTGCAGAACACCACCGCTGGCGGCGCTTCGCGCTCGCACAGGCGAGCAGCCACCTGCAGGCCGTCCAGGCCGGGCATGCCGATATCAAGCAGGACCACGTCAGGCTTGAGGCTGTCGATCAAGGCAAGAGCTTCCTCGCCATTGGTGGCGCTGGGCTCCAGTACCGTGTAGCCCTCCTGCCCGCCGAGCAAGCGGCTGAGGTCTTCGCGGGCTTTGGGTTCGTCATCAACGATCAGGACATTCATAGTTGCGCTGGATTCCTGAATGAGTCTCGCACAAGTAATAAGCGTAAACCGGGCTCGGTAGTCCGACGCCGCAGTCACGCTCTAGACCCATGCAATGGCCAAAGATTCACTGGTCTGACAGATTCAGCGCCAGCCTATTGTCAAACTGTAGACGCTTCGTGGAACGCTGCCGTTCAATCGGTAAATATCCTTTGCAGTAACTTCGCCGGTTGATTTCCTGCTGTTTCTAGCGACCGATGCCCTGCGGCGGGCAGTGCAACCCTGTTATTATCGGCGCCACTTTTTATCGTTCACGCCTTCAACGAGTGAATCCATGAGCACTGACAAGACCAATCAGTCCTGGGGCGGCCGCTTCAGTGAACCCGTCGACGCCTTCGTCGCCCGCTTCACCGCTTCGGTAGACTTCGACAAGCGCCTGTACCGCCACGACATCATGGGTTCGATTGCCCACGCGACCATGCTGGCGCAGGTCGGCGTACTCAGCGACGCCGAGCGCGACACCATCATCGACGGCCTGAAGACCATTCAGACCGAGATCGAGGCCGGCAACTTCGACTGGCGCGTCGACCTTGAAGACGTGCACATGAACATCGAAGCGCGCCTGACTGATCGCATCGGTGTCACCGGCAAAAAACTGCACACCGGGCGCAGCCGCAACGACCAGGTCGCCACCGACATCCGCCTGTGGCTGCGTGACGAAATCGACCTGATCCTAGGCGAAATCACACGCCTGCAGAAGGGCCTGCTGGAGCAGGCAGAGCGTGAAGCCGAGACCATCATGCCCGGCTTCACCCACCTGCAGACCGCGCAGCCAGTGACCTTCGGCCACCACCTGCTGGCCTGGTTCGAAATGCTCAGCCGTGACTACGAGCGCCTGGTCGACTGCCGCAAGCGCACCAACCGCATGCCTCTGGGCAGCGCCGCGCTGGCTGGCACCACCTACCCGATCGACCGCGAGCTGACCTGCAAGCTGCTGGGCTTCGAAGCGGTTGCCGGCAACTCGCTGGACGGCGTTTCCGATCGCGACTTCGCCATCGAATTCTGCGCCGCGGCCAGCGTGGCGATGATGCACCTGTCGCGCTTCTCCGAAGAGCTGGTGCTGTGGACCAGCGCCCAGTTCCAGTTCATTGATCTGCCGGATCGCTTCTGCACCGGCAGCTCGATCATGCCGCAAAAGAAAAACCCCGACGTACCTGAGCTGGTGCGTGGCAAGAGCGGCCGTGTGTTCGGCGCCCTGATGGGCCTGCTGACCTTGATGAAAGGCCAGCCACTGGCCTACAACAAGGACAACCAGGAAGACAAGGAACCGTTGTTCGACGCCGCCGACACCCTGCGCGATTCGCTGCGGGCGTTTGCCGACATGATCCCGGCAATCAAACCGCGTCACGCGATCATGCGCGAAGCGGCCCTGCGCGGTTTCTCCACCGCGACCGACCTGGCCGATTACCTGGTACGCCGTGGCCTGCCGTTCCGTGATTGCCACGAGATCGTCGGCCATGCCGTGAAGTACGGCGTCGACAGCGGCAAAGACCTGGCCGAAATGAGCCTTGAAGAGCTGCGCCGCTTCAGCGATCAGATCGAACAGGATGTGTTTGCCGTGCTGACCCTGGAAGGCTCGGTAAATGCACGTAATCACATTGGTGGGACTGCACCTGCCCAGGTGCGTGCGGCCGTGGTCCGTGGCCAGGCGTTGTTGGCTTCGCGCTAAGCGTCATGGCGGGCTGCCCGGCAGCCCGCCTTTTCACCCTCATTTGCGTTTGCTGATCATCTCCAGGAATGCCGGCATCGCCGCTTCCTTGTCTGCACGAATTTTCGCCATGTGCGGGTTCTCGCCAAGCAACTCCAGCAGCGCCCTCGCCTGCGGGAAGTCCTCGAGAAAGTCCAGATTCAATACCTTCTTGCCGACCGCGCAGGCAAGGTCGACCGAAAATACGAACATCAAGTCAGCCAGGGTCATCTGCTCACCGGCAACGTACGGCGCGAACTTGCCATTGCGCTTGAGCGTGGCAAAGCCTGCCAGCAGCTCGGTGCGGGCGCGCTCCTTGATCAGCGGCTCGACGGCCTGGCCGAAGAACGCTTCGGCGTAGCAGGTACGCGCCGGCAACTCGATGTACAGCTCGATTTCCTTGACCAGCTCGCGCACCTTGGCCTGGCCGAAGGCATCAGCCGGCAGCAGGGCTTTGCCCGGCTGAGTCTGCTCGATGTAGTCGAGCATCACGCTGGTTTCGCTGATAAAGCCATGTTCGGTCTCCAGCACCGGCACCTTGCCGCGCGGGCTGATGGCCAGCACTTGTGGGGTCTGGCCGGAAACGAACGGCACCTCTTCGAACGGCAGGGCTTTTTCCAGCAACGCCAGCTTGACCATGTTGTAGTAGTTGCTGACAGGGAATCCGTAGAGCTTGAGCATTGCGACAGCCTCCAGGCCGTGAGGGGATGGCCCGGCTGTTATAACCACTCCCTTACGCCATGACCAGCGTCATGCATGGCATAGATGGCCAGGCATTGCCGGCGCGGGCATGGCAAACTAGCCCCCTCACTACAGGAGCACTGCCATGAGCGAACCCCAAGACATCGACAACGAAGATGAAGAAGCCTTCGCCGAAGCTACCCTGACCCAGGCCATCGAAAACCAGATCGAAAGCGGCGAGCCGCCGGCGGCCCTGGCGACTTTCAACAAGCTGAAGCTGGTTGGCTATGAGCGCGAAGATATTCTCAACCTGATGGCCCATGTACTGGCCTTCGAGATTGACGCCATGCTCGATGCCGACCGCCCGTTCGATACCGAGTGGTATGAAACGGCACTGCGCGCCCTGCCGGAGCTGCCACCTGAGGCGGATCAAGGCAACGCTTGAAAAGTCTGTCTACACTCCATGATCAAGCACCCGCAGTGGTGCCTAAATCCTTGTCTGGAAGTCAGGAGTTGCCATGTCGCTTACCCCCGAACTGATCGCCGAGCTGGAAGTTCTTGCGCTGTTCAATCTCGATAGCAGCCAGGAAGGCATCCAGGTCCACCAATCCGCTTCGCCAGATAAAGTCGCTGCTGCCAAGCGCCTCTTTGACAAGCAACTGACCGACCAGCCCGATGGTGGTTATCTGACCAGCCTGGGCCGTGACGCGGCGCAGAGCGTGCAGATTGTGCTGAACATTCTCAAAGCCCCAGAAACCGCCTGAAGCCTTCGCGCCTGTTCGCGGGCCAGGTTGCTGGTCGCGAACAGGCCAACCGCCTTGCTATTAATTTGGCGTCAAAAAACCATAAATTACCCGCTATTGCCCCTTGCTCAGGCTAAACTCGGCACTGCCCTGGCCTGCCCCTGAGTGCGCAATGAACCACCCTCATGAAATCCGCCCAGACCTGGACGACGGTATCGACCGCAAAGTCCTGGCCACGCTGCGCGCGCGCTTCATGCAGATCAATCAGGGCCGCCTCGGGCGTGCACGGGAGGGCTTGTCAACGCGCCAGCAGCAGGTGCTGACGCTGTTGCCACTGTTGTTTCATGTCAATCACCCGCTGCTACCCGGATATGTCTCCGGCACCACTCCAGCCGGGGTGTGCAGGTATGAGCCGGATGCCGAGCTGATTGCCGAGGGCCAGCGCCTGGCGCGCTCGTTCAGCTACAAACCGCGGCTGGGCAATGCGCCGCTACCGATTCAGGGCCTGTACCTGATGGGCAGCCTGGGCACCCTGGCCCAGGCCGAACAGAGCGACATGGATGTGTGGGTCTGCCACGCCGCCGGCCTGGCCGAGTGGGCGCTGGCCGAACTCAGGCGCAAATGCCAGTTGCTCGAAGCGTGGGCGGCGAGCCTCGGCGCCGAGGCGCATTTCTTTCTGATCGAACCGCAGGCCTTTACCGTCGGTGAGCGCGATGGCCAGCTCAGCTCTGACGACTGCGGTACTACCCAGCACTACCTGCTGCTCGACGAGTTCTACCGCACCGCGATCTGGCTGGCCGGGCGCACGCCACTGTGGTGGCTGGTGCCGGTGTATGAAGAGCACAACTATCAGGCCTACACGCAAACCCTGCTGAGCAAGCGCTTTATCCGCACCGACCATGACCTCGACCTCGGCCACCTGGCGCATATCCCGGTCGGCGAGTTTGTCGGCGCCGGCCTGTGGCAGTTGTTCAAAGGCATCGACTCACCTTACAAATCGCTGCTCAAGCTGCTGTTGACCGAAGCCTACGCCAGCGAGCATCCACAGGTGCGCTGCCTGAGTCTGGAGTTCAAGCAGGCGGTGTTTGCCAACCAGCTCGACCTCGATGCGCTGGACCCGTACGTGATGGTCTATCGGCGCATCGAGCAGTATTTGCTACGCCGCGGCGATGTCGCGCGGCTGGAGCTGGTACGGCGCAGCTTGTATCTGAAGGTCAACAAAAAGCTCAGCGGCCGCTCGCGCAACGGCGGCTGGCAACGCCAGCTATTGGCTCGACTGGTTCGCGAATGGGCCTGGGACGAGCGCCAGCTGGCGCTGCTCGACAGCCGCAGCCAGTGGAAGGTGCGCCAGGTCGCGCTCGAGCGCCGGGCGCTGGTGGCCGAGCTCAATCACAGCTATCGCTTCCTCAATCAGTTCGCCCGTGAACAGCAGGCCAGCAGCCGCGCCGACCAACGCGACCTGAACGTGCTCGGCCGACGCCTTTACGCCGCCTTCGAGCGCCGTGCCGGCAAGATCGAAGTGATCAACCCGGGGATTGCCCCGGACCTTGCCGAAGACACACTGACGTTGGTCCATGCGAGCAATCGCAAGGAGCCTGGCGCGTTCCACTGGAGCCTGTACCAGGGCAACCTGAGCGTGGATGAGCTGGACCACTCCAGCCCGCTCAAGCGCTGCCGCGAACTGCTCGAGCTGCTGACCTGGGCGCACCGCAACGGCGTGATCGACAGCAGCACCCGGCTCGCCCTGCATCCGGGCGCCAGCGACCTGAGCGAGTTCGAGCTGTTCAACCTGCTCGGCAGCCTGCAACAGAGTATTGCCCTGCCCTTGGAGCCCGTCAGCGAGTTGCGCCTGCTGCAGCCAAGTGTGGCGGATGAGGTCCTGTTGCTGGTCAATGTCGGCGTCGACCCGCTGCGCCATCAGCGTGAACTGAACATCCTCATGACCACCGCCCGCACCGACTCGCTGAGTTACGCCGGCGTACGCGAGAACCTGGTGCTGACCCTCGATCAGATCACCTTGAACAGCTGGAACGAGGTGCTGGTCCAGCGCTATGACGGCGAACATGCGCTGATGCGTTGCCTGCGTGACTTTCTCAACACCCCGGGCCAGCGCCAGCAACCGCCACGGCTGCAGGTGCGCAGCTTCTGTCACAACCGCGCCCAGGCCATTGCGCAGCGGGTCGAGGATGTGTTCGCCACGGCTCGCGCGTTGCTCCAGCAGCGGCTGAACTACCGATACCTGGTACAGATCGCACAGGACACCCATGTGCTTGAGCTACAGCCTGGTGAAGTCAACCTGGTCACCTTGACCAACCACGAGCAACTGCTGGCTTATCTGGGCGAGGAGCGCAGCGAGTACAGCCCGCTGCACCTGGACGACAACGCGCTGGACGATGAAGATCTGGTATGGGTTCTGCCCCAAGGCCAGCCGCAGTGCATCCAGGTGTTCTACCGCCTGCTCGACGGCTGGGCCGACCTGTACGTGCTGGATGAATTCAATGCCCTGTGGCAGCAGCGCCTGCCGCTGGAAGATGAGGCGCACCTGTTGCTGCCGTTGCAGCGTTTTCTGCAATCGCTGGGCATGCGCCGCGATGCCCGGCTGCCGCTGACCAGTCTGCAACAGGACTCATTGGATATTCTCTACTACCAGCTGCTGCCTGCAGGCCTGGGCAAGGTGCGCAGCCTGGAGTCACGCCAGGCACCGAGCGACAATGGCAGCCAGCCCTATTACGAGGTGCAGGCGATCGTACAGAGCGGGATCGGCGATGAGGTGCATATCACCCTGTACTGCGATCAGCAGGAGTATTCGCAGCTTGAATACGGCGATCAGTTGTACGCCGTGGTGGCGCGGCAGATCCTCGGCCAGCGGCGCAGTGCCGGGCGTTATCGCTGCTATATCACCGATCTGGATTTGTCCGAGCTGCTCGCCGACGAGCAGGGCTCGACGTGCCTGCATCTGAGGTACAAGCGCGAGCTGGAGCAGGCGCTGAATGACGGCGTCGAGCAGTTGCAGGCCTCACTGCAGTGAGGCCTGCGTGACACCTCAGAGGTCGAAGTCGCCTGCAGCTTCTGGCTGATACTCGACCGCCAGCAAGGTCAGCTTGAGGGTCTTGCCACCCGGCGCCGGCCAGTCGATCTGGTCACCTACCGACAGGCCGAGCAAAGCGCAGCCAATCGGCGCCAGGATCGAGACCTTGCCTTCACCGCTGACGTCTTTCGGATAGACCAGAGTCAGGTGGTAGTCCTTGCCGCTGGCCTCTTCGCGGCAGTGCACCCGCGAATTCATGGTCACCACACCGGCCGGGACCTCCTCGTGACCGACTACCTTCTCGGCGCGGTCGAGCTCGTCCTGCAAGGCGGCGACACCCGGCGCGTTCTCATCGAGGCTATCGATCAGGCGCTCGAGACGTTGCACGTCCAGGCGGGTGAGGATGAGGGAAGGTTTGCGGCTCATGTTCCAGTCAGACTCCATGTTCAACAGACAATTTGCGGCGCACGAATAAAGCAAAACCCCGCCCAAGGGCGGGGTTTGTGCAGGCATTCGGCAGCGCCGACGCAGAGTCCGACAGTATCACAGCCGGGCGAATACTCAAGCCCGGGCGCGCAGGGCCTCGGCTTCCCGGCAGATCTGCCGGCGGCGTTCGTCGTCGGCAGAACGCCACTCGCGGATGTGCTCGACATGGCGCTGGCAACCGGTGCAGACCCGTTCGGCATCCAGTCGGCAAACATTGATGCAGGGCGATTTCACCGCTGGGCTGACGTTACTGTAAAGCGGCTTGGGCGGCCGCGGCTGCTCGCTCATGTCAGATCTCGTCGAAGTCCAGCTTCTCGCCAACGTGCCCCCAGACGATGCGCTCAAGCATCTCGCCGAGCAGCTCCTCAGTCTTTTCGCAGGTCCATTTACCGCTTTCTTCGTCATAGTCGAAGTGGAAACCGCCAGACTTGTCTGCCAGCCACAACTGGCGCAGCGGCTCCTGCCGGCTGAAGATCAGCTGGCTGCCGTTTTCGAACTTGATGGTGAGTACGCCGGCGGAGTTTTCCATGTCCAGATCAAGATCGGCTTCATCGAACAGGTCTTCCAGCGCCTGTTGGGTGGCATCGACCAGGTCGTGAAAACGCGCTTCGCTCAAACTCATTGCAAGAACCTCGAAATTGGCTGCATACAGGCAAGCCGGGGAAGATACGGACGCTGGCGCAAGAATGCAAAGCCTCAGACCATCTGCCAATGTTGCAAGGATAACGCAGCAGCGGCCCCGCCAGCGTTGCTTACCGCCAGGCGGACCGGCCCTTGCATAGGCAATCAGGCAGGCGCTGGGTATACTCGGGCGCAATACTGCTTATTTCAAGGATTTCACCAATGAAGCGCCTGATTTCCTCCCTCGCGGCGCTGGTCGCGGTTGCCTGCCTCGTTTCGGCCTGCGGTCAGAAAGGCCCCCTGTTCCTGCCTGAAGACGGCAAGGACGGCAAGGCCAACAAGTCGCACCAGCACCAGCACGCTCAGCCCTCGCCGCAGCCAGCGCCGCAGCAAGAGCAAGACCCAGAGCAGCCGCCAGCGCAGTAAGGAAATCCAATGGACGCTTTCAACTACCGCGACGGCCAGCTGTTCGCGGAAGGCGTGGCCCTGTCGGCCATTGCTGAACAGTTCGGCACCCCGACCTACGTCTACTCGCGTGCCCACATCGAGGCGCAGTACCGCAGCTATGCCGATGCCCTGCAAGGCGTCGAGCACCTGGTGTGCTTTGCGGTCAAGGCCAACTCCAACATTGGTGTGCTGAATGTGCTGGCCCGTCTGGGCGCAGGTTTCGACATCGTCTCCGGCGGCGAGCTGGAGCGCGTGCTGGCCGCTGGCGGGCGCGCCGACCGCGTGGTCTTCTCCGGCGTCGGCAAAACCCGCGAAGACATGCGCCGTGCGCTGGAAGTGGGCGTGCACTGCTTCAACGTCGAGTCCACCGATGAGCTCGAGCGCCTGCAGGTCGTGGCTGCCGAGATGGGCAAAGTGGCGCCGGTGTCGCTGCGGGTCAACCCGGATGTCGATGCTGGCACCCACCCGTACATCTCCACCGGCCTCAAGGAAAACAAGTTCGGTATCGCCATTGCCGATGCCGAAGAAGTCTATGTGCGCGCCGCACAGTTGCCGAACCTGGAAGTGGTCGGCGTCGACTGCCATATCGGCTCGCAGCTGACCACGCTGGAGCCGTTCCTCGATGCCCTTGACCGCCTGCTGGTACTGGTCGACCGCCTCGGCGAGTGTGGCATCCTGTTGCGCCACCTGGACCTGGGCGGCGGTATCGGTGTGCGTTACTGCGACGAACAGCCGCCATCGGCAGGTGAATACGTCAGGGCCATCCGCGAGCGCGTTGGCGATCGCGACCTGGCCCTGGTGTTCGAGCCCGGCCGCTACATCGTGGCCAACGCCGGCGTCCTGCTGACCCGCGTCGAGTACCTCAAGCACACCGAGCACAAAGACTTCGCTGTGGTCGATGCAGCCATGAACGACCTGATCCGCCCGGCCCTTTACCAGGCCTGGATGGGTGTCAGTGCCGTGCAGCCGCGTGCCGGTGATGGTCGTGCCTACGATATCGTCGGGCCGATCTGCGAGACCGGCGACTTCCTCGCCAAGGACCGCACGCTGAACCTGGCCGAGGGCGATCTGCTGGCCGTCGAGTCGGCGGGCGCCTATGGTTTTGTCATGAGCTCGAACTACAACACCCGCGGTCGTTGCGCCGAGGTGCTGGTCGACGCTGACCAGGCCTTCGAAGTGCGCCGTCGCGAGACCGTCGCCGAACTGTTCGCCGGCGAAAGCCTGCTGCCGGAGTGAACCCATGCTGCTGCGTTTTACCAAAATGCACGGCCTGGGCAACGACTTCATGGTCCTCGACCTGGTCAGCCAGCACGCGCACATCCAGCCCAAGCACGCCAAGCAATGGGGTGATCGGCACACCGGTATCGGTTTCGACCAGTTGCTGATCGTCGAAGCACCGAACAATCCGGACGTGGACTTCCGCTACCGGATCTTCAATGCCGATGGCTCCGAGGTCGAGCAGTGCGGCAACGGTGCGCGCTGCTTTGCGCGCTTCGTGCTGGACAAGCGTCTGACCGCGAAAAAGCTCATCCGCGTCGAAACCAAAGGCGGCATCATCGAGCTGGACGTGCGCAACGACGGCCAGATCTGCGTCGACATGGGCCCGCCGCGGCTGGACCCGGAGCAGATCCCGTTCCAGGCTGCCGAGCAGGCGCTGAGCTACGCGCTGGAAGTCGACGGCCAGAACTACTCGATTGCCGCCGTTTCGATGGGCAACCCTCACTCCGTGCTGCGCGTCGACGATGTCCTGACCGCACCGGTGCACGAGCTGGGGCCGAAGATCGAACACCACCCGCGCTTCCCGCAGCGGGTCAACGCCGGCTTTATCCAGATTGTCGACCGCCACCGCGCCAACCTGCGAGTATGGGAACGTGGCGCCGGTGAAACCCAAGCCTGCGGTACCGGCGCCTGCGCCGCTGCCGTGGCCGCTATCAGCCAGGGCTGGATGGATTCGCCCGTGTCCATCGACCTGCCAGGCGGGCGCCTGAGCATCGAGTGGGCAGGCCCCGGCCAACCGGTATTGATGACCGGCCCTGCCGTGCGCGTCTATGAAGGACAGGTTCGCCTCTAACCGAGTAAGCGCCATGACCGATCAGCCACAGGTTTTACCCGAACAGGCCACCGACCTCGATGCCGAGGCGGTGGTTGCCTACCTGCGTGCGCACCCGGCGTTTTTTGCCGAGCACGACGAACTGCTGCTCGAACAGCAGATCCCGCACCAGCGCGGCGACAGCGTGTCGCTGGTGGAGCGCCAGCTGAAGCTGTTGCGCGACCGTAATATCGAGATGCGCCATCGCTTGTCGCAACTGATGGACGTCGCCCGCGACAACGACCGGCTGTTCGACAAGACCCGCCGGCTGATCCTCGACCTGCTCGATGCCAGCAGCCTGGAAGAAGTGGTGATGGCCGTCGAAGACAGCCTGCGCCAAGAATTCAAAGTGCCCTTCGTCAGCCTGATCCTGTTTGGTGAAAACGCCACACCGGTCGGCCGCTGGGTCAGCAATGCCGAGGCGCAACAGGCCATCGGCGCCCTGCTGGGCAGCGGCAAGACGGTCAGCGGCAACCTGCGTGAGCACGAGCTGGCGTTCCTGTTTGGCGAAGAGCAACGCAAGGACGTCGGCTCCAGCGCGGTGGCCACCCTGGAATATCAGGGCCTGCATGGCGTGCTGGCGATCGGCAGCCACGACCCGCAGCACTACAAGAGCAGCGTCGGTACGTTGTTCCTCAGCTACATCGCTGAAGTGCTTGGCCGGGTGGTTCCACGGCTCACCCAGACCCTGCGACCGGTGCGCTGATGGAGCGCCAGCTGGAGGCTTATTGCGCGCATCTGCGCAATGAGCGCCAGGTATCGCCGCACACCCAGCAAGCGTACCGTCGCGACCTGGAGAAAGTCCTCGAATACTGCGGTGCCCAAGGCATTACCAACTGGGGCGCACTGCACACCCAGCAACTGCGCCAGTTGGTTGCCCGCCAGCATCATCACGGGCAGTCCTCGCGCAGCATCGCCCGGCTGCTCTCGGCGGTGCGCGGGCTGTACCGCTACCTGAACCGCGAAGGCCTCTGCGAGCACGACCCGGCCAATGGCCTGGCGCCGCCCAAGGGCGAGCGCCGCCTGCCCAAGGCGTTGGATGCCGACCGCGCTTTGCAACTGCTGGACGGTGGCGTCGACGACGACTTCATTGCCCGCCGCGACCAGGCCATTCTCGAGCTGTTCTATTCCTCTGGTTTGCGCTTGTCCGAGCTGACCAACCTCGATCTCGAGCACCTCGACCTCGCCGACGGCCTGGTGCAGGTGCAGGGCAAGGGCAGCAAGACCCGCGTGCTGCCGGTCGGCCGCAAGGCCCGCGAGGCGCTGCAGGAGTGGCTCAAGCTACGCGGCATCAGCGCGCCGCAGGACAACGCGGTGTTTGTCAGCCGCCAGGGCCGGCGACTCGGCCCGCGGGCCATTCAGTTACGGGTCAAGGCGGCCGGCGAGCGCGAACTGGGCCAGCACCTGCACCCGCACATGCTTCGCCATTCCTTCGCCAGCCATATGCTGGAATCGTCCCAGGATCTGCGGGCGGTGCAGGAGATGCTCGGCCATGCCGACATCAGCACCACGCAGATCTATACCCACCTGGACTTCCAGCACCTGGCAGCGGTCTACGACAGCGCCCATCCCCGGGCCAAACGCAGCAAGGGCAACGACTCATGAGCATCCAGCTGATTACCTTCGACCTCGACGATACCTTGTGGGACACCGCGCCAGTGATCCTCAGCGCCGAGACCGTGCTGCGCGACTGGCTCGAAGCCAACGCCCCGCGCCTGGGCGGCGTGGCAGTCGAGCACCTGTACGCCATTCGTGAACGCCTGGTGCAAGCCGAGCCCGGCCTGAAGCACCGCATCAGCGCCCTGCGTCGGCGCGTACTCAACCACGCCCTGCGTGACGTCGGCTACAGCGACCAGCAAGCGCAGCAATTGGCCAACGAAGGCTTCGAGGTGTTTTTGCACGCGCGTCATCAGGTCGAGGTGTTCCCTGAAGTGCAGCCGGTGCTGGAGATCCTGCGCCAGCGCTACACCCTGGGTGTGGTCACCAATGGCAACGCCGACGTCGCCCGCATTGGCCTGGCCGATTACTTCAAGTTTGCCCTGTGCGCCGAGGACCTTGGCATCGGCAAGCCGGACCCGGCGCCGTTTCTTGAGGCCTTGAAGCGCGGTGATGCGCCGGCTGAAGCCGCAGTGCACGTTGGCGATCACCCTGGCGACGATATCGCCGGGGCCCAGCGGGCCGGCCTGCGCGCGGTATGGTTCAACCCACAGGGTAAGGCCTGGACCGGCGATAAAGCGCCTGATGCGCAGATTCAGCGGCTGTCGCAGCTGCCTGAAGTACTCGCCCGCTGGCGCTGAACAGCAGCCACAAAAAAGCCCGCAGCGACGGCGGGCTTTTTTGCAGACAACCACTCAGATAGGGCGGCTGCCGTACTTGTTGTCGGGCTTCTTGGGCGGATCGGCGACCACATTGGCCTCCACTTCCTGCACCTTGCCACCGCGATTCAAGAACTCTTCCATGGCACGGGCCAGGGCGTCGCGCTCTTTCTGCTTGGCCTCCATGCTCGGCATGTCGTCTACCGTCACGGCAGCCTTGGACTTGCCTTTGGCAGCAGGTACCGGGGTGTCGTCGCCAGCGTCTTCGACGCCATCATCGGCAGCAGCCTCAAGACCTTCATCAGCCTCGTCTTCGTCGCCTACTTCGAGGTCGTCAGTTTCCAGATCGTCGTCGCTCATGTTCTACCTCATGGCTTGCGAAAAGCAGGTTGGTTATAGACCAGTGTTGCCGTAGACCGGCAGCCACCAGTGAAAATTCAACTGGCCGTGGGTTTGGCCACTGCCCTTGAGCATGCGCTGCTGGATGAGCAGCGCTACCCTGCAGGCCCTGCTGCTGGCAGAGCCTGACGAAATCCCTGAGCCGGTGCTGGCCATACGATATTGGCAAGCCTAGCAAAGGCTGGAAGAAGCGCGAGATTAACTCTTCAGCACTCTCCGGCGCGCATTCTAGCGTGCTCGCAGAAAAAGCAAAGCTCCATAAACGCACTGCAGGTTGTAAGTTTTTGGCATCCGTCGCGAACGTAACGGATAAACCGTTTGCTCTGCACGAAACTGCGAAATTCAGACAAAAAAATGCCCGGCGAACCGGGCAATTTTTTTCGTCGTGATTACAGGTTGTAGCCACGCTCGTTGTGTTGCGCCAGGTCGAGGCCGACCGACTCTTCTTCTTCGGTGACCCGCAGGCCCATCACCATATCCAGCACCTTGAGGATGATGTAGGTGACGATAGCGGTGTAGACCACGGTGAAGATCACGCCCTTGGCCTGAATCCAGAACTGCGCACCGATGTCGTCCACCGCGCCGAAGCCGCCCAGAGCCGGTGCCGCGAAGATACCGGTGAGCAAGGCGCCGACGATGCCGCCGATACCGTGTACACCGAATGCATCCAGCGAGTCGTCATAGCCCAGCTTGCGCTTGAGGCTGGTGGCGCAGAAGTAGCAGATCACACCCGAGGCCAGGCCGATCACCAGAGCGCCCATCGGGCCCACGGTGCCGGCTGCCGGGGTAATTGCCACCAGGCCTGCCACTACACCCGAAGCGATGCCCAGTGCGCTTGGTTTGCCGTGGAAGATCCACTCGGCGAACATCCAGCCCAGCGCCGCAGCGGCGGTGGCGATCTGGGTGACCAGCATGGCCATGCCGGCGGTGCCGTTGGCAGCTGCGGCGGAGCCTGCGTTGAAGCCGAACCAGCCGATCCACAGCATGGCTGCGCCGATCAGGGTGTAGCCCAGGTTGTGCGGTGCCATTGGCGTGGTTGGGTAGCCTTTACGCTTGCCCAGCACCAGGCAGCAGACCAGGCCCGCGATACCGGCGTTGATGTGCACCACAGTGCCACCAGCGAAGTCGAGTACGCCCCAGTCCCACATCAGTGCGCCGTCGCCGCTCCAGACCATGTGCGCGATAGGCGCATAGACCAGGGTGAACCACACTGCCATGAAGATCAGCATCGCCGAGAACTTCATCCGCTCGGCGAAGGCACCGACGATCAGCGCGGGAGTGATGATGGCGAAGGTCATCTGGAAGGTGATGAACACTGCTTCCGGGAAGGCCGCCGTCAGGCTGGCTGGGGTCACGCCGTTGAGGAAGGCTTTGGAGAAGCCGCCCACGAACGAGCTGAAGTTGAGCACGCCTTTTTCCATACCGGTGGTATCGAAGGCCAGGCTATAGCCGTACACCATCCACAGGATGCTGATCAGGCCGGTGATGGCGAAGCACTGCATCATCACCGAAAGCACGTTCTTGGAGCGGACCATGCCGCCGTAGAACAGGGCCAGACCTGGAATGGTCATGAACAGTACCAACGCCGTCGCAGTGAGCATCCATGCGGTGTCGCCGGAGTTCAGCGTAGGGACAGCTTCCTCGGCCAGCGCGAGGCCTGGCATTGCGAGGGACAATAGGGCGCCTAGCCCTGCGATCTGACGCAGAGTCATGTTGTTTTCTCCTGGGGCGTTGGGTTTGGTGAGGCTTTGTTGTGTCGCTTAGATCGCGTCGGTATCGGTTTCGCCGGTACGGATGCGGATCGCCTGCTCCAGATTGACTACGAAAATCTTGCCGTCACCGATCTTGCCGGTGTTGGCGGCCTTGGTGATGGCCTCGATTACCCGGTCCAGATCCTTGTCGTCGATGGCGACGTCGATCTTCACTTTGGGCAGGAAGTCGACCACGTATTCAGCACCGCGATACAGCTCGGTGTGGCCCTTCTGCCGACCGAAGCCTTTGACTTCAGTGACGGTGATGCCCTGCACGCCGATTTCCGACAGCGACTCGCGAACGTCGTCCAGTTTGAACGGCTTGATGATGGCAGTGACTAGCTTCATGAAACTCTCCCGATTTGGTGGACTTGCCCCAGGAAAACAAACCCGTCTCAAGTCTAAGCGCAGTGCTCGGCTTTGTAACGCATCGTTGGCATGGCTCGGCGTCGATCTCGCAAGTGACGCTGAACAAACGCCTCGCGGCGCGGCCTGCGCACTGCCTGGTCACAAGGACCCGCATCAGTGCATGGCTCGTGAAGGTCATTGCAGAAACCTTGCCAAAACCTGGAAATGCTCGGGAAACAGCGAGTTGCGTGGAATGTTCAGATTGGGCCAGTCGCCATCAGTGAAAACCTGCACGGTTTTGGTGCGCAGGTTATCTCCTGAATGCGCGAAAAGCGTGCGGCAAAGGGCCTTTATACCGGCGTGCTACACTTGGGCTCTTTTTTCGATCAAGCGGACAGCCCACCATGCTCGCGCCCAAAGCATTTCTAGACGCCCTCAGCGACCAGGCCTCGCGCCTGTTCAACGGTGACACTGCCCAGCCCCGCGCTGAACTGGAAAGCCAGTTCAAGGTGCTTATGCAGGGTGCCTTCAGCAAGCTCGACCTGGTCAGCCGGGAAGAATTCGACAGCCAGATGGTTGTGCTTGCACGCACCCGTGCGCGGCTTGAGGCGCTGGAGAAGCAGGTTGCTGAGCTGGATGCACGGATGAGTGCGGCGCCAGCGGCGCAGGCGGCTGAACCGGCGGCGGATCAAGCGGCTTCCTAAAGGCCCCCTGCAAAACCCCGAAGCACTCTTCCCAGAGCAGCCACCCAACACCCCGCTACGCTGATGACGTGCCGCAGGACGCGGCGTTCATCAGCGACTACGGAGTGTCCATGTCCCTCGCCCTTGTTCACAGCCGCGCCCAGGTCGGCGTCGAGGCGCCTGCCGTCAGTGTCGAGACCCATCTCGCCAATGGCCTGCCCACGCTGACGCTGGTCGGCCTGCCGGAAACCACCGTCAAAGAGAGCAAGGACCGGGTGCGCAGCGCCATCGTCAACTCGGGCCTGAACTACCCCGCCCGGCGCATTACCCAGAGCCTCGCCCCTGCCGACCTGCCCAAGGACGGCGGGCGCTAGGACCTAGCCATTGCCCTGGGCATTCTGGCGGCCGATGCGCAGGTGCCGGTTGTCCAGCTGAGCGAGATTGAGTGCCTGGGCGAGCTGGCCTTGTCCGGCGCCGTGCGTGCGGTGCAGGGGGTCCTGCCTGCGGCGCTGGCGGCACGCGATGCCGGCCGGGCACTGGTGGTGCCGCGGGACAATGCCGAGGAGGCGAGCCTGGCCAGTGGATTGGTGGTGTATGCGGTTGCCCATCTACAGGAGCTGGTCGCCCACCTCAACGGCCAGGTGCCGTTGGCGCCTTACGCGGCCAATGGGTTGGTGCTGCAGAGCAAGCCTTACCCGGATTTGAGCGAAGTGCAGGGCCAGGTGGCGGCCAAACGGGCGCTGCTGCTGGCGGCGGCGGGTGCCCACAACCTGCTGTTCACCGGCCCGCCAGGCACCGGCAAGACCTTGCTCGCCAGCCGTCTGCCTGGCTTGCTGCCGCCGCTGGATGAGCATGAGGCGCTGGAGGTGGCGGCGATTCAGTCGGTGAGCGGGCGCACGCCGTTGAACAGCTGGCCACAGCGGCCGTTCCGACATCCGCATCACTCGGCCTCCGGGCCGGCCCTGGTCGGTGGCGGCAGTCGGCCACAGCCGGGGGAGATCACCCTTGCCCACCACGGTGTGCTGTTTCTTGATGAACTACCGGAGTTCGAGCGGCGCGTGCTGGAGGTGTTGCGCGAGCCACTGGAGAGCGGCGAGATCGTGGTGGCGCGGGCCAAGGACAAAGTGCGCTTCCCTGCCCGCTTTCAGTTGGTGGCAGCGATGAACCCGTGCCCCTGCGGCTATCTAGGTGACCCCACCGGCCGCTGTCGCTGCAGTACCGAGCTGATCCAGCGTTACCGCAACAAGTTGTCCGGGCCGCTGCTAGATCGGATTGACCTGCATCTGACCGTAGCCCGCGAGAGCACGGTGCTGACCAACCAGCCCAGCGGCGAAACCAGTGCCGGCGTCGCTGCTGTGGTGGCCGAGGCCCGCGAGCGCCAACAACGCCGGCAGGGCTGTGCCAATGCGTTTCTCGACCTCAATGGCCTGCGCCGTTATTGCGGTTTGAGTGCAGAGGGCCAGAGCTGGCTGGAGAACGCCTGCGAGCGCCTGACCTTGTCGCTGCGCGCGGCCCATCGGCTGCTCAAGGTAGCGCGGACCTTGGCTGATCTGGAGCAGTTGGACAGCATAGGCCGCGCCCATCTGGCTGAGGCGTTGCAGTACCGGCCAGGTTCGTAGATCAGCTCAGCGTGCCGGCATCACTTGCCGGCTGGGTCTTTCCAGCCACCACCCAACGCCAGAAACACGCTGATCTGCCCCATCGCCACCTGGCTGTTGGCCGCAGCCAGTTGCCCGCGCATGTCGGTGTAGGTGCGGGTCGCCTGCAGGTCCGCCAGGAACGACTCGCGCCCGGCCTGGAAGTAGCGGTGAGTCTGCTCGGCCGCTTGCTGGGCCGAACGTTCGGCCTCAGCCAACGCATCACGGCGGTCGAGCAGTGCGCTGTACTGCGCCAGCCGGGTCTGGGTTTCGCGGATGGCGTTGAGGACCACGCCGTCGAAATGGGCCAGGGCTGCTTGCGTAGAGGCCTCGGCCTCGCGAATGCGAGCACGGGTGCCGTTGGTGGGGATGGTCCAGCTGACCAGCGGGCCAAAGCCCCAGCGGTTGGTAGACGGCTCGCCGAGGTTGTCGAGGATGCCGATGGTGCCGACCTGAGCGCCGATGCTGATGTTCGGATACAGCGCACCTGTAGCGACACCGATGCTCGCTGTAGCGGCTGCCAACTGACGTTCTGCCTGGCGCACGTCAGGCCGGCGTTTGAGCAGTGCAGCGCCATCACCTACTGGGATCAACTGAGCCAGATGCGGCAGCTCGGCGCAGTCGGCAGTGCCTGCCGGCAGTTGCTCGACCGGTTTCGCCAGCAGCGCCGCCAGGGTGTACAGGCCGGTCTCGCGTTCAGCCTGAAAACGCGGCAACTCAGCGCTCAACGACTTGAGCTGGGTTTGCGAGCGAGTGACCTGGGTTTCATCACCACGGCCGGCATCACGCAGGCGCTGGGTCAGTTGCACGCCTTGCTGTTGCAGGTCCAGCGACTGGCGAGCGATGTGCAGCTCTTCGTTGGCCGAGCACACCTGCGTGTAAGCCTTGACCACGTCGGCCACCAAGGTGATGCGGGCAGTGTCGGCGGCGGCCTGGACGGCGTCGGCGTTGGCCTGGGCGGCTTCGGTGCCGCGCTTGAAGGTGCCCCACAGGTCGAACTGGTAGGAGGCGCTGATGATCGCTTCGCCGATGTTTGCGACCGGGACTTTTTCCGGTTGCAGGAAGGCTTCGCCAGACTCCTGCATGCGTTGCGCAGCAAGCTTGCCGGAACCCCCAAAGCCGCCCTGCGATTCAGCGACCTCAAGCTGGGCGCGGGCCTTGGCGATGTTGGCTGCCGCCACGCGTAGTTCACTGTTGCTGGCCAGGGCCTGGCGTACCAGCTGGTTCAGACGCGGGTCCTGGTACAGCTGCCACCAGTCCTCCGGCACCGGTGCCGAGACCACGCTGTCGGCGTCCTGGCGCAGGGCGCCGTTGAGGTCGCTGCGCTGGACCGCAGCGTCCTCTGGTACCTGATAGTCGGGGCCGACCATCTGGCAGGCGCCGAGTGACAGGCTCAGGCCAAGCAGCAACAGGCGTTTCATGGGCGCTGGCCCTCGAGGATAGTCACTGTGGCCGTGCGTCCGGCGATCATGCGGAAGTCGGCTGGCACCTGATCGAAGGCAATCCGCACCGGGATGCGCTGGGCCAGGCGTACCCAGCTGAACGCCGGGTTGACGTTGGGCAGCAGGTTGGCGCCGCTGCTACGGTCACGGTCTTCGATGCCGGCGGCAAAGCTTTCGACGTGGCCACGCAGACGGGTGTCGTCACCCATCACGCGGATGTCGACGGCATCGCCGATATGGATGCCGCTGAGCTTGGTCTCTTCGAAATAACCATCGACGTGGTACGAGCCGCTATCGACCACCGACAGCACTGCACGGCCGGCGGTGACGAACTCATGGGCACGCGGGGCGCGGTCGTTGAGGTAGCCGTCGACCGGGCTGCGCACTACCGAGCGATCAAGGTTGAGTTGCGCGCTGTCGACCGCGACCTGAGCCTGATTGACCGCCGAGCGGGCGCGGGCTTCGCGCGATTGGCTTTCTTCCAGTTGCTCGGCCGCGACCAGGTTGCCCAGCTTTTTGTTGCGCCGGGTTTCGCGGGTGGCTTGAGCGAGGGTTTCCTGGCGCTCGCTCAGGGTCGCCTGGGCGTGGCGCAGGGCCAGGCTGAAGCGGTCCTGGTCGATGCTGAAGAGCACGTCGCCGCGCTTGATCACCTGGTTGTCGCGCACTTCGACGCGCTGGATCAGCCCGGACACGTCCGGAGCGATCTGGATCACGTCGGCGCGGATATGCCCGTCGCGGGTCCATGGGGCAAACATGTAGTACACCACCATCTGCCAGATCAGCACGGCGGCAAAGGTCACTACCAGCAGGGTCAGGACCACACGGCCCAAGGTCAACAAAGGTTTTTTCATGGCAGCATCAGGCTTCGGCAAAAGTGGTCTACCGCGCCAAGCAGCACGGCATACAGGGCAACGTTGAACAACGCCCGGTGCCAGACCAGGCGGTAGAAATGCAGGCGCACCAGCACAGCGTGCACGCCAAGAAACAGCAGGTAGGTGCCGATCATCATCACCAGTAGCGTGGGCAGGAACACCCCGCTGATATCCAGTTCACCAATCACAGCGGGGCTCCATCGATGCCATCAGGCAGTTGCGCGGGGGCACTGGGCTCAAGCATCACCTCGACACCCGGCAGCAAGGCCAGGCGCAGGCCGCTCAAGGCGTGCAGCAAATGCACGCGGGCATCGCCACGGTCGTGCAGATCGTCCAGCGCCAGGCTTTGCCGGGCACGTTCCATGTTGCGCAGCAGGGCTGGCGGCGCATGCAGGCGTTCGCCGGCGCGCAGGCACTGGGCGTAGTGGGCGCCGACTTCTTCGATCACCGTTTGCAGTGCCTTGCGTGCTTGCAGGCCAGTCCGCGGCAGGTAGGCCTGTAAGTCCAGCAGGTTCAGGCCCACGCGCAGGTCACGCAGGGCCACGCCGCTGTCCTGGCCAGTCTGCGACAGCCGCGGCAGGTGTTGCATGAGGCGGTCGAGCATCTGCACACCGACTTTGCGCTGCTCAGCCAGCGGCGCTGGCTGGGTGATTTCGACGATGTCGCGCCAGGCAAAACGGGTCAGCCGTTTGGCCGCCAGCTCGACGCCGAACGGGCGCATCAGCAAGGTCCAGATAAACGCGAACAGCAAGCCCACCGGGCCTGCCAGGTTGGCATTGAGGAAGGTGAAGAAGTCGGCATCGTAGGCACCCTGGATGCTGACAAAGGTCGCGGTGTTGACGATGGTCAGCAAGGTGCCGAGGTAGAAGCGCGGCTGCACGGTGAGGGTGCCGACGCAGATGAACGGCACAGCGAAGGCCAGCACCAGCATCGGGAAGTCGTGCAGGTTGGGCAGCACCAGGAACAAGTACAGGCTGGAGAAGATCACCGACAGCATGGTCCAGAAGAAGAACCGGTAGATCTGCGGCGCGGGGTCGTCCATGGCGGCGAAGAAGCTGCAGGCGACCGCGGCGAGGATCACTGCGCTGGCGCCGTCGTGCCAGCCCAGGCCAATCCACAATGCGCAGGCGACGATGATCGCTGTAACCGTAGAGAACACCGAGTAGAGCATCAGCCCACGGTCGAAAAACGGCGTCAGGCGGCCCAGCCGCCAATGCCGGTAGACCGCCCGCCAGGGCGTGGCGTCATCGGTGCGTAAAGCATGTTGCAGGGCGCAGCAGTCCTGCCACAGGTCGACCCATTCGGTCAGTCGGTAAAGCGCGTTGGAGAGCAGCAGTTCGGGCCGCTGATCGAGCGCGGCAGCGCTTGGTTGCCGAGATTCGAGTTTGTCTCTGAGGGTGCGCCAGCGCAGCACCGAAGCATCCTCGGCGCTGCCTTGCAGCCAATCGCGAGCATCGGCCAGCAGCGGCTGAATCAGGTTGAACTGCGCTGGCGCGCGGCCTTCAAGGGCGCGCAGGGCGTCGTCGAGGGCATCAATGACCGGCAGCAGGTGGATCATCCGGCCACGCAGTTCGCGGGCATTCTTCAAGGTATGCGGGCCGGCGCCTTCGTGACCGAGCTGGCCGATCATCAGCTCGAGGCTGTTGAAGGTGGCAACCATCGAGGCGCGCAGGGCGGCGACATTGTCGACCGCGACATCACGGGCCAGGTAGCTGTCGCTGTAGCGGATCGCTTCGGCGAACCAATTGCCGGTCGAACCGACCACCACCGGCGCCAGCCGCCGCGGCCAGAAGATCGCGCCCACCACCGCTGCGCAAACGATGCCCAGGCAGATCTCCTGGGCCCGCGACGAGGCGACGTCGAACACCGCCAGCGGGTCGTCGACTACCGCCAGAGCAATCATCGGCAAGGTATAGCCCGCCAGCATCAGCACGTAGTTGTTGGCGGTGCGCAGGTTCAGCGAGAGGAACAGCAAGGTCCCTGTCCACAGGGCAATGGCCCCCGACAGCAACAACGGCGACTGTACCAGCGGCGGTACCAGCAGGATCGCCCCGCCTGCGCCGAGCAGCGTGCCGAGGGCGCGGTACAGGGCCTTGGAGCTGGTGGGGCCAACGAAAGGGCTGGAGACGATGTACACCGTAGCCATCGCCCAGTACGGGCGCGGCAGCTGCATCAGCAGGGCGATGTACAGGGCGATCATCGACGCGGCAAAGGTGCGCACGCCGTAGAACCAGTCGCGGGCAGGTGGCATCGAGCTGAAGAAGCCGTTCATGCCAGGCCCTCAATGGGCTCTTGAGCGGCGGCTTCGAAGGCTCGGATCACTCGCAGCGAGGCCTCCAGATCAGCCTGGCTGATGCCCTTGAGGATGTCACGCCGCAGACGCACCAGCTCGCCTTCGATCGACTCGGCGAGTACCCGGCCCTCGGCAGTCAGGCTCAGCGCCTTGGCCCGGCGATCGAGCGGGTCTTCACTGCGACAGACCAGCCCGGCTCGGCACAGCTGGTCGAGCAGGCGCACCAGTGACGGGCTCTCCAGCCCGGCAGCGTTGGCCACCGCGACCTGATGCACGCCATCGCCCAGGCGCACGATCATCAGCAGCGGCACCGCGCAGGCTTCGGAAATACCATAGCTGGTCAGGGCTGTATGGCAGATACGCCGCCAGTGGCGTGCGCCAACCACCATGCCGCTGCTGACTTGCAGGTGCAGTGAATCGAGTGTCATGGAGTAACCGGAAATATATTCATAGTTTGCTAACTATCAATATACGCCCTGCCCCACCCCCCGCGTCAACCGCCGGCGATGAGCTGCGAGGATGAAAGGTTATTCATGCACTTCAGCGCTGAACCTGGTCTTCAAGCTTCATGGTCAAGGCCAGGTTGCTGCCCATCTGGATCGCCTGATCACGCCAACCCTTGTAGCGGGCCATGTTGCGGCTGCTGAAATGCACCGCCAGCTCTTCTGCTGCCTGCATCACCCCGGCGGCTGCCGCCAGCTCCAGCCAGTACAGGGCGGCCTTGATATCGGCCTCGACATACAACCCATGCAGAAAACGATGGCCGACCTCAAACCGACAGCGTGCCTCGCCCAGTTTGGCCCCGCGCATGAACCAGCGCAGCGCCTCGACCGGGTCAACCATCCATTCCTGCTCAGCGTCGCAGATTTCCTCTTCGAACAGGTCGCCCAACGCTGCGGCAGCGTGCAGCAGGCCGCCCTCGAATGCCTGGCGATAGCATTCGGCGGCTTGCTCGTAACACACCGCCACGCCTTTGCCGAAGTAGTGCTGCTGGCCAAGATTGAACCAGGCGGCAGCATTGCCCTGCAGCGCGGCCATGCGCAGCAGATGCCCAGCCAGGACCGTATCTGCCAGCCAGTACTTGCCGTTGAGCCAGATCCAGCCAAGGTCGTTCAGTGCAGCGATGTTGCCCGCCAGCGCGAGCCGGCGCAGGTCGGCATACACCGCCTGCAGGTCGACGGCTTCATCCAGGCGATTGACCAGGCCAGGGCGCTCGCCCAACTGCCCGCAGTAGCTGGGTAGACCGACACCGGTGAACAGGTGCTGACGCTGGCGCGGAGGAATCGGCACAGGGATTATCCGCGCCGGTAAAAGACGCGCGAGCAGCGAATGGATATTGCTGGCAGCAGACATGTTCATCCTCATTGAACGCTTCACAACCCAACCACAGCCGTGGTGAGGCGTGATAATGCGGCATGCTACGACGAAACCTGTCGCGAACGATCCGAACCCAGGCAACCAAATGCAGGTTCATTGATCTGAGCGAGGTGTGGCTAATTGCCATGCGCGCCCTGTGCCGCCATTCTGGTGCGGCAAGCCTAGACAAGGACGTTTACCTTTGCCGTTCGCCACTACTCGCGCCACCCTCAGCCGTCAATGGGCCCTGCTACGTCAGCTGCCTAGCCGCTCGCCCGGCATTACCAGCGCCGAGTTGGTCTGGGGGTTGCGTGACGTCGGCTTTATCGTCAGCAAGCGCACGGTCGAGCGCGATCTCAACGAGCTTGCGTTGATCTTCCCGCTTGAGCGCAATGACAAGAGCATCCCGTTTGGCTGGCACTGGTCAGCGGCAGCGGTAAGCGAGCTGCGCGGCAATTTCGATTTGCAGGCGTACCTGCGCGGGGATGCGCTGCAGCCGGTGCTGGGTGATGGCATTGAGCTGCAGGCGTGGATCAGCGATCTGCTCGCTCGGCAGTTGCGTGACGCGCCGTTGACCCCGGACATGCAGTTGACCGCGCTGGAACACGGCCACCGCCTGCGCGCGACGGTCAGCGACGGCTGGCCGCTGCGCTGGTGGCTGCTGAGTCAGGGCGACAGCCTGGTGGTCGAGCTGCCGCAGTCACTGCGTGAGGAAATCGGGCGTACCTTGAGCAGCGCTGCGGCTCAATATCAGGACTGAGCCACAGCGCCCGGCGCAGCCCTTAGCGTTGCATCCCCCAGCGACGCACGGTAACGCGCTCCAGCGTGTTGAACACCAGCCCCTCGACCAGCAAGCCGATCAAGATCACCACCGCCAGCCCGGCAAACACCTTGTCGGTGTACAGCTCGTTGCGGTTCTGGAAAATATACCAACCCAATCCGCCCTTGCCGCTGCTGGCGCCGAATACCAGCTCGGCAGCGATCAGCGTGCGCCAGGCGAACGCCCAGCCAATCTTCAAGCCAGACAGGATCGACGGCAGCGCTGCGGGCACGAGGATGTGCACGACCAGGCGCAGGCCGCGCAGGCCGTAGTTGCGCCCGGCCATGCGCAGGGTTTCGGATACCCCCATGAAGCCTGCGTAGGTGTTGAGTGCCAGTGCCCATAGTACCGAGTGCACCAGCACAAAGATCAGGCTGTTGTCGCCCAGGCCGAACCACAGCAGGGCCAATGGCAACAGAGCGATTGCCGGCAGCGGGTTGAACATCGAGGTCAGGCTGCTGAGCAGGTCGCGGCCAAACTGGGTCGATACGGCGAGGCTGGTCAGGCCGAAGGCCAGCACGATGCCCAACAGATAGCCCTTGAGCAGTACCACCAACGAGACGCCGACCTTTTCAGGCAGTTCGCCGCTGAGCAGAGAATCCCACAGTGCCGCAGCCGTCTGCAGGAAGCTGGGCAGCAGCAGGTCGTTGTCGGTATAGCGCGCAGCCAGCTCCCAGGCGACTGCCAGCACCAGCAGAATCACTGTCTTGCGCAGCCAGCCTTGCTGCCACAAGCGTTGGCTTAACGGTAACTGCCTTTGCAGCGGCACACTGAGCAAAGGCTCCAGCTGCACTTCATATTCCTGGCGAACAGGTGTCGTGGTCATGCCCTGTCTCCCCTCAGTAGGCGATGCGAATGTCGTTGAAGCCCAGCTCGGCGCTGTGTTCAGGCTCTGATGCCTCGTCGAACAGCAGCCGGTGAATACGCCTGGCACTGGCCTGGAAGTCGCTGGCGCCCAGGCTGCCCAAGTGGTACTGGTGGCTGTGCACCTCAGCGCGAACTCGCCCTGGATGCGGCGACAGCAACAAGATGCGGTTGCCGACGATCAGTGCTTCCTCGATTGAATGGGTGACGAACAGCAGGGTGAAACGCACCTCCTCCCACAGCAGCAACAGTTCTTCCTGCATCTTGCGTCGGGTGAGGGCATCGAGTGCAGCGAACGGCTCGTCCATCAACAGGATCTTCGGCTGGGTTGCCAGCGCACGGGCAATCGCCACCCGCGCTTTCATGCCTCCCGAGAGTGTGTGCGGGTAGGCATCGGCAAACGCAGCCAGGCCAACTTTGTCCAGGTAGTGCAAAGCCCGCTGCTCGGCCTCGTTGCGTTTGAGCTGACCGGATACCAGCAGCGGGAACATGACGTTCTGCTTCACCGTCTTCCAGGGTGGCAGTTGGTCAAACTCCTGAAACACCACGATGCGATCAGCACCTGGGCCGCGCACCGCTTCGCCCTGCAGACGGATCTGTCCTTCGCTGGGTTCGATAAAGCCGGCAACTGCCTTGAGCAAGGTTGACTTGCCGCAGCCGGAGGGCCCAAGCAGAACGAAACGATCCGCCTGGTCGACCTCGAAGCTGACCTGGTGAGTGGCGCGCACCACCTGCTGCGCGGTGCGATATTCAAGGCTCACGTTATCCACAGTCAGCAATGCCGGCGTAGCGACATGGCTCAGCTTGCTGGCCGCGTGGCCTGGCAATTGGGCGGTCATTGGCGTTCAGCTCCCCTGCAGAGGACGAGCGTCCTCGAAGAAATAGTCCTGCCAGGATGCGGGCTTGTTCTTGATCGCGCCGACCCGGTAGAGGAATTCGGCCAACGGGTAGGTGTTTTTCGGTGTGATGGTGAATTCGTACTGCGGGTTGTCGATCAGCCGGATCAGCGCGTCGCGGTCGATCTTGGCCTTGGTCACGCGGATGTAGGTATCGGCTGCGGCCGCCTTGTCGTGCTGAGCAAAATCAGCCGCTTCGGCAAGTGCGGCGACAAAGGCTCTGTAGGTTTTTGGGTTCTCGTTGCGGAATTTTTCGGTGGCAAACAGCAGGGTCGGCGAGTTGGGACCCAGCAAGTCATAGCTGTTGAGGACAATGTGCACGTTCTTATTGGCCAGCACCTGGTCCTGGAACGGCGGGTTGGAGAAATGCCCGTTCAGTTCGGTGCCGCCAGCCAGCAGGGCTGCGGTGGCATCGGGATGCGGTACCGCGAGGGTGTATTTGTCGAGGCGGTTGTATTCCTTGTCACCCCACTGCTTGGCGGCGGCGTACTGGAGGAAACGCGACTGCACCGAGACGCCCACGGCAGGTACCGCGATGCGATCTTTCTCGGACAGGTCGGCAATGGTTTTCACATTCGGGTTGCTGCTGACCAGGTAGTACGGGAAGTTGCCCAGCGAGGCCACAGCCTTGACGTTCTGCCGGCCTTTGGTCCGGTCCCAGACCGTCAGCAGTGGGCCGACGCCGGCGCCGGCGATATCCACCGAGCCGGACAACAATGCGTCGTTGATCGCCGCCCCCCCTGATAACTGTGCCCAGTCGACCTTGATGTCGAGGCCTTCTTCCTTGCCGTGCTTTTCGATCAGTTGCTGGTCACGCACTACGTTGAGCAGCAGATAGACGATACCGAACTGCTCGGCGATGCGAATCTTGCCTTCGGCATGTGCCGCGACCGGCGCTGCCAAGGTGCCAACGGCCAGGGTCGCGCCCAGGGTGATGCTTGCCGCCAGGCGGCTGATGGATTTGCGCATGGTGAATTCTCTCGGTCGTCAGAACGGGGCATCGCCCTGGATGGTGGTACGGAACAGTTTGCGCCGCAGATGGGCTGGGCAGCCGGCAGCCAGATGGATCAGCGAGCGGTTGTCCCAGAACACCAGATCATGCGGCTGCCACTGATGGCGGTAGATGTTCTGTTCAAGAACACTCAGGGCGTACAGCTGCTGCAGCACATCACGGCTCTCGTCTGCCGGCAGGCCAACGATGCGGGTGGTGAAGCCTTCGCTGACGAACAGCGCCTTGCGGTGGTTTTCCGGATGGGTGCGTACGACCGGGTGGATCACCTCCTGAACCTGCGCGAGCTGCTCGGCAGTAAGGGTCGGGCGCCAGTTGCCTTCAAACTTGGTCTCGGCATACCGCGCTGTATACGAATGCGCGGCATCACGGCCGGCGATGACCTTGCGCAGGGCATCGGGCACGGCGTCCCAGGCTTTGTGCATATCAGCGAACAGGGTATCGCCGCCTTCGCTGGGCAACTCCTGGGCGTGCAGCATCGAACCGAGGCTGGGCAGCTCTTTATAGGAAAGATCGGAGTGCCAGAATTTACCCGCATCGCCCAAGCCAACGTTCTGGCCGTTTTCGACAATGTTGGAAACGATCAGTATCTCTGGATGACCCGGCAGCAGGAACTGTTTGAGCACATGGATCTGCAGCTCGCCGAAGCGTCGGCTGAACGCAATCTGTTGTTCGGGAACGATGCGCTGGTCACGGAAAACCAGCACGTGATGGTCGAGGTGAGCGCGATGGATACGCTGGAAGTCTTCGCTGTTGACCGGCTGAGCCAGGTTAAGGCCGATGACTTCGGCACCGACTGCGCCGGCAAATGGACGAACCTCGAAGGGTTGCGAGGGTGCGCTGTCGTTGCTCGACAAGGCGCTGGAGACGGCTGGCATGTGTCACTCCCACATAGTGCGCGATGCAAAAGGCGCGCAACGATCAGAAACGCACGGGGGACTCCCGTGTGGATTCACATCGTGCGGCGCGCCGATTGGTCGGCAGGTACGCAGTGGAGTGACTATAAAGTCATAAGAAAATTATTTTAAATACCGTTAGTGCATATACATATGAACGGCTGCTCAAATCAAACCACCTTCAGGCTCTTCTTCGATCAGGTTACTCAATCCACCCAATGCACGCCGTGCGCTGGAGCGGCTGAGCAACTTGGCCTGAGCGCCGGCCGGCAGGTCGGTAATGCTCAGCACGCCTTTGTTGGTGAGCACTTCGATCAAGTCCTCGAGCACCCGGATCATGTCCAGATCACTCTGTTTGAGCTGGTTGAGGCTGTTGCCGACAACATCGTCGGCCAGCCAATGCAGGACCTCGACGTGGTCACCCGGCAGGGTTTCGGTATGGCCTTCAAAAGCCTTGGCGTCGACCCGCGACAGGCGCCCATCGGCGTCGCGCTGCACGTAATACAGGCTGTGATCCGTTGTCACGGTGAATCCTTCTGGTTGCGATAGAGGCAGGATAACGCTTGAGGTAGCCCAACACGACTCCGGCCTCGTTGCAGGCAAGCTGCGACGAGGCCGGAATCGAATCAGTGCACAACGCCAGCTGCAGTTGCCTGCTGCTGGCGGGTGAACATCAGCCGTTGTGGTTGTCGACCTTGATCAGCGGATCGGCACCGCTGATCAGCGAGTTGATGGTGCTGTTCGACCAGTTGACGCCCTGCACGGTGATAGTGGTATCGACATGATTGGTGCCATCTTGAACGTTGAGCTTGCCATCGCTGCTGATCTGCAGAACGGTGTCACCTTGCACGGTGGTCATCTTCAGATAGTTGTCGATGGTGCTGCCCTTCTCGCCCTGGAGCAGTTCGCTGAGGTCGATGCGGTCGCCTTCGGACGCCTTGAAGTCGGTGATCACATCGTTGCCGGTGTGGCCCGCTTTCCAGACGAACAGGTCGGCACCGCTGCCGCCGGTGAGGATGTCGTTGCCCTTGCCGCCGATCAGCGTGTCGTTGCCGGCACCGCCGAAGATGTTGTCGTTACCGTCGCCGCCCAGCAGCGTGTCATTGCCGCTGGTCCACGCCGGTGCCGCCAGGCCAGCTGCGCCTGGGCCGGTACCTTGAATGGTCACGTACAGGTGCGCGGTGTCGGTATCGCCGTCCGGCTGGGTCAGCTTGTAATCGAACTGATCCATGTGGCCGACGCCGTCTTTGCTCGCAGTCGGGGTGTAGGTGTACGAGCCGTCTTTGGCGATCACCAGGCTGCCGTACTGACCGTCGACGGTGGTGCCGCCTGTTGGTACATCGACCCAGGCGCCGTTGACCTTGATTGCCAGGGTCGAGACTTCGCCGTCAGTGCCCCACACGTCGTTGCCAGCCACAGTGCCAGTGACAGGGGTGGCAGTCCACTCGCCCACGGGGGCGCCAGGTACGGTGACTTTGAAGTCGTCGAAGCTGACCGAGGCATTACCCGTGTAGAAGCTGCTGGTGTCGTCATGCACGCTCAGTTGCACGCGGTACTGGGCGTTCGCTTCCAGCGCATCGGTGGTGATGGTGGAGGTACCGTTGGCGATCGAGCCGCCTCCGGCCACGGTCCAGTTGACGCCATCGGTGCTCTTGAACAGCGTCCAGGCCGCAGTGTCTTTCTCGGTCGAAAACCAGTAATTCACTGTCGACAGCGAAGCTACCGCCTTGAACGACATCGTCTCGCCGCCCACCGCTTTGTACAGCGGGGTCAGGATCGAGGCATCGCCGTTGCTATTACCGTTGCGATCCGTCAGCACGAGGGTCGGATTGCTGCCGCTGCTGACACTGGCATCCGCCGTGGTGCCGACCACCGAACTCACCTGCCAGCGGCCGGTGTCGGCTGCCGGGTTAGGCGTGTCGCGATCAACTGCGTTCTCGAACCGCCACTGGCTCTTCTCGCCGCTTGTGAAGCTGGCCAAGGTAACGTCGGTTGGCGCGCCCATGACCGTTTTCGAGGTCAGTGTGGCGGTCACGTCGTCGTTGCCAGCGATTGGGTCGCTGCGGTCGTTGACAGTCAGGGTCAGCGACGAGGACGCGGTGTTGCCAGCAGCATCCTTGACCGTGAACTTGACCACTGCCGACATCGAATCGGCCGTGTCGAAGTTGTCCTTGCCCGAGAAGGTGTAACTGCCATCGGACTTGATCACTACCTTGCCGACATTGCCCAGGTCGAGGGTCTTGGAGTCGGTGGCACTGGTGAACGAGTAAGTAACGCCGTTGTACTCAACCGACGTCAGCTTCCAGCCGTTGCTGGCCCAGCCAGCGGTACCGCTGGTGGCGTTGTCGGTGACGTTGCCGGACACCGCGCTGCCGCCAACGCTACCCACCAGCGCCTGAGTCAGGGCGCTGAGCGAGGTATCGACGACCAGCACGTGGTTGTCATTCACACCTTGAGTGATGGAACCGGCGGTTTCACCTGGCTTCCAGCCGATCGGCTCGAGGTAGTTCTTGTCGGTATTGCTCAGCCCGCCGAAGCCCACAGCGAAGGAGTCATTGAAGCCTTTCTGGTCAAGGAAGTTGATCCAGTTGTTTTCATTGGCGCCCTGGCCGCTGGTAGGCGCGCCGTCGGACATGAAGATGTTGACCAGCTTGTTGCCGCCCGGCGGCGGCGCTGTGTAGTTATTGATAACCGTGTTCAGCGCTGTGTTGTAGTAGGTCTGGGTGCCGGCCTTGAGGGCGTCGATGGCCGCGTAGGCGTCATCCAGATTGGTGAACCAGCCGCCGTCTTTACCGGAACTGTGGAAGGTGGCACTGGAGCCGAACGACACGATAAACACCGAATGCACGGTACCGGAGTCGAACAGGTTCTTGACCGCTTCCTTGAGCATCTGCAGGCGCGAGGTATACGGCCCGCTACCATCCGGGTCGCTGCCGCCGTCGCCGTTGCCCTTCGGCCCCATACTGCCCGAGCGGTCGAGGACCAGGACCACATCAGCGCCACCCCCGGTGCCGCTCTCGATGATCGAAGCGCTGCCAGGCGCGGTGATGACCGGGCCTTTGTCGTTGTCGATGATGGTGCCGGTGGCGACGTTCTGGCTGCCCACCGCGAGGTTCTCGAACACCTGATTGGTGTCGTTGACCTGCTTGATGGTGGCGGTCAGCGTCTCGCTGCTTTCGATCTTGGTGTCGTCGAAGGTCTTGACGTTGAACTCGACGCTGCTCTTGCCGCCATTGATGGTCACGCTGGTTGGCAGCGTACCTTCAATGTCGCTGGCATCAGCATTGCCGGACCATTCCAGGTTGACCGAAACCGACTTGCCGGTTGGCACACTGATCGAGTTGCCCGACTTGTCGACCAGCTCGACCTTGTAGGTCAGGTTGCCGCCTTCATTGACCGAGCCGGTACCGACCATGCTGATCTTGGCGTAGACGGTATCGATGGTGTCGGCGATATCGGCAATCGCGGTTGCGCCGGTTTCGATCTTCTCGTAGTTGCCACCGGTGCCGCTGACCACGGTCGCAACCAGCTTGCTGGCGTCTTTGAAGACGTCTTCGGTGTTCGGGTTAGGTACGCTCAGCGTGCCTTGGCCTTGGCTGTTGATCGAGACGTTGTAGTTGCTGGCGCCGACTTTGACGACCAGTACCACTGGGTCGCTGCCAGCCTGCGGCGGCTTGCTCATCTGGAAGTTGAAGATGACGTCGGCGTCAGCTTCAGTCGCAGCTTGCGGCGTGATGATTACGCTGACAGGGGTTTCGGTGTCAGCAATTTGTGCAGTGCCAGTCGCGCCGGTTTCGATCTTCTCGAAGTTACCGCCGGTGCCGCCGGTGACGGTGGCGACCAACTCGCTAGCGTCTTTGTACACGTCTTCGCTGTTCGGGTTCGGGACCTGGATGGAGCCCTTGCCGTTGCTGTCGATGTTAACGGTGTAGTCGGTGCTGCCGATGCGCACGTTCAGGACGACTGGCGCGCTGCCAGCCTGAGGCTTGTCGCTCAGCTCGAAGTTGAAGGTGACCTTGGCATCAGCCTCGGTGGCCGGAACGCCGTTGACCTTGACGGTGACTGGGGTCTCGGTGTCAGCGATTTGTGCTGTGCCGGTCGCGCCAGTGGCGATCTTCTCGAAGTTGCCGCCAGTGCCGCCCGTGACGGTGGCGACCAGTTGGCTGGCGTCCTTGTACACGTCTTCGCTGTTCGGGTTCGGGACCTGGATGGAGCCCTTGCCGTTGCTATCGATGTTGACGGTGTAGTCGGTGCTGCCGATGCGTACGTTCAGAACAACTGGATCGCTGCCAGCCTGAGGCTTGTCGCTCAGCTCGAAGTTGAAGGTGACCTTGGCATCAGCTTCGGTTGCCGGAACGCCGGTGACCTTGACGGTGACAGGGGTCTCGGTGTCAGCGATTTG
>Ga0213829_1000090_pt1 | contig 125405 bp, 106 predicted proteins | sample MC6MC0896MG_FD_180665 | JGI IMG/M metagenome (GOLD analysis project Ga0213829, IMG submission 180665) | Enriched soil aggregate microbial communities from Iowa State University, Ames, United States - MC6-MC0896-MG | ecosystem: Environmental > Terrestrial > Soil > Unclassified | place: USA...
GAGGATTTTGAAGCTATCGCTGTAAACTTGCTGTCCCCCTGATTTACGTTTTGTCATACGCTTTTTCATAATATTAAATTTAAGATTTTAATATTCGGTTTTTGTAAACCTTTTTCAGGAATGGACACCTCTTACCTTATACTTTTGTAACCACTGTCCGATAAAGCTCCATCCCCTCATGGCTGATAACCTGACAAGCTATTTCTTCGCTACTGATCGAGAAAGAGAAAAACCCGTATTGATCTTTCGCAAAACGACTATACGGCAGATCGGTTTTTACAGGCGTTACCTCTGATCCTGCCCCGGAGATAAACTGATGAAACTTCTTGCCTTCCACTTTTAAGTGCTGCAGCGAATGTTCATGTCCTGAAAGGTAGATATCTACTCCCCGCTTTTCAAAGATAGACTCCAAGACTTTTCGAACCGCCAGGGTGTCGTAATTCGTCGTACGCGGCCCCGCCGTATACAGGGGATGATGACCGACGACAATTTTCCAATGGGCATCCGAATTTTCCAGTAGCTGATCTAGCCAGGCCAGCTGTTTCTCGGGTTGCTGTCCCGCAACATGTGGCCCATACGCGCTGTTACTGTAAAATTCAGGAATCATCGGATTAGTATCGATAAAGGCCATCAGTACGTTTTTTCCATCCTTAAGTGCAAATGTCTTGCTGTAATAACGCGCAGGCATCTTCCAACGTCTGCTGATCGTACTATAACGTACCTGTGCATCGGGATCTGATTTATAATCGTGGTTTCCCAAAATGGGATACCAGTCCCATTGCAGCGAAAATGCGGTATAGATATTTTCAAACGAATAATGCCAAAGGGGATCATGTTCACTGACCACCCCGGAAGGGTAAAAATTATCACCGGTAGAAATGATAAAGTCATTGGGATGCTGATCGGCCCATTGGCCCATCTGCCCCGCTACAGCCAACTGATGGTCGGCACCATTGCGGCCCCAGTCGCCTACAGCCATAAAATGAAGATCATAGGCATCTCTGGGTTTCAAAAGCTGTTGTATATCTTCGCTTTCAAGTTGCATAGGTTTTGTCAGACCGAAACTACTGAGCGTAATTCCGCCCAGGCCGGCTGTAATCGCCGTGCCCAGGGAATTTTTCATAAAAGTTCTGCGTTTCATCAATAGATTTTAATAACCAGGATTCTGTTGCCAGTGGGTGTTTACGTTTAATACAGTTGTTGGTACAGGGAAAATACGACGGAACTTCTCGCTCATGCCGGCAGGATACAGCGATCGGAATCCCCAGTTATCTTCAAATTTTCCGTAACGGATCAGGTCATTTCTACGCCAGGATTCATCAGCGAACTCACGTGCCCGCTCATCCAACACATCCTGTAGACTTGGGGAAGCCGTGAGTACAGGTGCATTAACATAGGCTCGGATCTGATTAACCAAAGATTGTGCGGTCTGACCATTGGTCGCGGTAGCCCCACGGAGTATAGCCTCCGCTTTCATCAACAGGATATCGGCATAGCGAAATACAGGTACATCATTGCTCTGATTACGCTGATTGGCTGATGTAACGGCTACGTCCATATAAAACTTAATGGATCTGTACCCCATTGAGCGTCCCTTTTGGTCGTTACCTACATTCAGCGTGGCCGCACCATCCGAACGCAAAGTAATTTCTTTAGTGGTCTCCAGTTGCCAATCAAACTGCGCATCTGCATCCGCAGCATTATAATCCTGATCTATGCCGCGTTTGGAAGTTCTGATCAGAAAAGGACGAGTCTTATCTTCTGAATAATTTGACCAATAATATTGCTTACCGCCGATGTATGAGGCATTTCTTTCGTCGCCTGCCAGATTAAATTTCTCCAAATAGCTTGGTAATACACGAAAAGTCCCCCCAACACTTTGAGGCAATGTTGCAAACTGATTTTGGGCACTTCGATGTATCCAGAAGCGCGAATAAGTCATACCCTGCTGTTTTTCACGATCGTAGGGTATGGCAAATATAAAATCCTTTACCTGATAACCATTATCGGGGCGAAACTTGGCCATAAACTTGTGGCTTGTCAGGTTAAAATGTCCTGAGGAAATAATCTGGTCGCACATCGCAACCACATCATTTAATTTTTCATTTTGTGCACTTGGATTGTAATTGGCCACATCCGTAGCCGTATAAACAGCCCAGTTGAGGTACAACTTAGCCAGCAATGCTTCGGCCATATATTTCGTTGCTTTTCCATAAGTAGCTATGGAAACTGTGGTAGGTAGCAAATCCTTCACAGCAAGCAATTCGGCCTCAATAAAACGGCAAATTTCAGTACGGCTTGAACGTGCGGGGACAGCATCAACAGGCCCCGTGATCAACGGTGCGGCGCCAAAATTATCCATCAGTATAAAATAATAATAAGCACGGATTGCGCGGGCAGGTGCCGTCAGCTTTTCTTTATCTTCCCCGAATAATGCAATGGCATTATTGGCCAAGGTGATTCCAGTGGAAGCATCGTTCCAGATACTTGGTAAGAGGCCGTTGTCTGCGTTCCAATTGTGCAGATGGAATTCGCGGTATCGACCGCCATCAAACCAGTCTGTCCCCATGGAAACACTCACTGCTTCATCCGCCGAGAGTGTTTGGGCCATCCAATGATCGCGCCCCATTGCGCCACGATAGGCGGCATATACATCGGCAAGAATTGCCTCGGCTGCACGTTCCGAATCCGGAAATTCCGTCAGCTGTGATTTTATATCAACATCCAGATCGGTACAAGATCCCAGCGAAAAACTCAATGCTGATAAGGTTAATAAACGAATTAATAGTGTTGGTTTCATATAAATTAGTTCTTGTTCTATAGGCCATGTGGCATGCTCCATTTATGTCAACAGGATTGTTTCGATAAGAAGTTTTCCATCCCACAGGTCTGTCTTATAAATTAAAGTTAAGGCCAAACATAAACGTTCGCGTCCGTGGGTAGGTCTGGCGGTTATCAATTCCCGGAGTTAGGCCTCCCAAGCCCACCTCGGGATCAATACCTTTATATTTTGTCAGCACAAATACGTTGTTCATCGTTGCATATACTCTTAGGTTTTTAATCGGTATATTTTTCATCGGTATCGTATAGGCCAACGTAACATAAGCCAAGCGTAGATAGCTCCCATTCTCCAGGTAACGATCCGATAGGTAATGTGCATTGATATCCGTCATGCGTTCGGTTTCCACAACGCTGGCAAGCACGTTTTTCTGCCCAGCATTACCAACAACGTTTGAATGGCGCGCACGGGTAGCGTTCATAATTTCCTGTCCAAAAGCACCTTGAAACATTCCGTTTAAAGAAAAATTCTTATATGAAAAGCTATTGTTCCAACCCAGTGTCAACTTGGGCTGTGGACTTCCCGTCACAGCCTGATCTTTCTTCTGTGGCGTTGTGGTTGTTTCGCCTGTACGCTCGCCCGTTTTCTCATCTCTGGTATAGAATACCGACACCCCTTCATCGTTGTAGCCTGCCCATTCCCAGGTATAAAACTGACCTATAGGTGCTCCCGGTGTCAGCCTCTGCTGAAATACATTGGTCTGCCCAGCCCCACCGAGATCCGACAATTCGATATAATCCTGCGTAAACTCCTCGTTGGCAATGCTCACCACCTTATTGCTATTGTGCGACAGCACCAATCCGGTATTCCATTTGAAATCCTCTTTATCAATGGCCTTTGCATTCAGACTCAGTTCAATCCCCTTATTCTCTATTTCACCAACATTGGCAGTCAGCGTTGGATAAATATATTTCGATTTGCTTACCTGATAATCATAAATCAGGTCACTCGTTTTCTTTTTATAGACCTCCAAAGACCCTGTCAGGCGATTTTTTAGAAATCCGAAATCCAGGCCTAGATTAATCATACTGGTCGTTTCCCATTTGAGGTTCGGATTGCTATTGCGCAGCACCATCAAAGTACGTAATGGGCTTACCTGGCCATCGGCACTTACATAATCGAAAAACTTGGATGAGGCACCACGTACAGACTGCGCTGTAAATGCGTCAAAGCCCAATGAGTTGCCACTCACCCCGAAACCTGCACGCAGCTTTAAGTCATCAAAAATTCCGGTTTCACGGATGAATGATTCCTCCGAAAGGCGCCACGCTGCAGACACCGAAGGAAATGTCGCCCAACGATTGTTGGTTCCGAAAGCCGAGGAACCGTCGCGTCTTACCGTCGCCTGTAGGAGATACTTGCTATTATAGGCATAATTCACACGGCCATAAACAGATATCATACGCAAGGTGGAAAGATAATAGTTCCCAAAGCCCAACAAATCAACTACATTGGCCATACCCGGATTATAATAACTCAAATTATCACTGTAATAATCGGAAGTTGTCAATTGAAAGCCATCGTTATTGTTGTTCTCTTCCCATGAATAACCTGCCAGTGCAGCTACCTTATGTTTTCCGGCGAATGTCTTTTCATAACTCAGGTTCATTTCCATCACTTTCCGTTCATCTTCTACCGCGGCACGGATAGATTTGCCATTCTGACCACGTGCTGCCATCGAAAACATGGAGTAGTACTGAGCATTGTTAAACTGCCTATTTTGCAGCGAAAGATCAATATTATAGGTTAACCCGGGCAAGATCTCATAGCCCAGTTTTGCATGCGCCTGGAGCACCTTAGTTTTAGAAAAATTTGTATTCTCTTCAATTAAGGAAAGTGGATTGGCATATTGCGAACGGTCGGCTTTTTCAAACCAGGAACCATCGGTATTTCGGGCCGGCGATACAGGCAGGTAATAGTACATCGCATCATAAACGCTGAGTCCCTGATCCAAAGCAAGCACATCATTCTGCTTGGTGATACTTGCGTTGACATTGAAAGAAGCCGTCAGCCGGTCATTCAGGGCCTTGGTCTGCAAAAACGCTCGAGCAATCTGCCGCCCCATATCAGTCCCTTTGATAACGCCATTGTTTTTGATGGTATTGAGACTGATGCTATACTGTGTTTTTTCTGCACCTCCAAGAATGGATATATTATGGTTGTTCGATATCCCTGTCCGCTCCACAGCTCTTTGCCAATCGGTATCTGCCCCCAAGTCGTCCGTTGGTTCCATCGAAAATCCATTATTATTGACATAAGACCGGTATTGCGCCGCATTCATCATCTCATAATGCTTAGCCACTTTATCGATCGCCAGATAGCCGTTGTAATTGATATTGGTCTGCCCTGATTTTCCACGCTTCGTTGTAACGATAATAACGCCATTGGCCGCTTTTGAACCATAAATTGCGGTCGCTGAGGCATCACGAAGCACGTCAATAGACGCAATATCATCGGGCGCTACCAAAGCCAGCGAAGCGCCCGGAACTCCATCGATCACATAGTAGGGTTCCATCGCTTCACCACTACGTAGCGTTGAAGCTCCCCGGAGACTAACGGAAGGCGTAGCATTGGGATTACTGTTGTTGCTCGAAATCGTCAGGCCGGCAACTTTCCCCTGCAGCATCTGTGCTGGCGAAGTAAATACACCGACGTTCGCATCTTCTGCTTTGATGGTGCTGATGGAACTCGTCAGGTCCTTTCTGGATACACGGCCATAGCCAATGACGACCTCATCCAGTTTAACCGCACTCTGCTGAAGCTTCACACTCAACGACAAAGGCTTTCTTGCTTCAACGACATAACCCGATAATGTATCGGACTGAAATCCTACCGCCGAAAACACAAATCGATAGCCTGCATGTTCTACTAAATTCTGAAAATGGAATAGCCCCTGGCTATTTGTACTGGTGGTCACACTTGGACCTCCATTATCCTGAATGGCCTTAACACTGACTCCAGGGAGAAACTCGCCCTTTTCATTTTGTACAGCTCCTTTCACTTGTTGCTGCTGCGCATGTACATGGGTAAGTCCAGCGGAAAGCAACGCAAAAATAAGCAGGTTCTTTTTTTGTGGATTTTTCTTGTTGAGCATATCTGTTAGTTGTTTAGATGTTCAGTAATTGTATTTTCCTGTTTGTATAGCGTATAACTTCCATCCGCATTGGCGACAAAGCGCAATTCATTGATCAAGCAGATTGTTGTCAAGATATCCTTCAATGAATCGTGATGTACATCAATCTCACCTGTATAATGGATGGCGGCAATACCCTTGTCACCCAAATGGATCTGTTTTTCAAATGCTGTTTCTAACGCCTTTAACACAGTAGGCATCGGTGTATTTTTCAGATTTAACAGATCCGGGGCAGACAGATCAGGCATGTTCAATGGCTGTTTTTTATTGACGGCTTCAATTCTTGTTGCACCTCGTGAATCAACCGTCAGCTTTTGGCCCGGGTCAGCTAAAAAAATCTGTTTGAAACCGTTTGTAAGCGAGGATACAAGCACCTTACCTGTATGTAATGCCACAGTCACAGCCTGACGCTTCAATTTGGTATTAATGGTAAAGGACGTACCAAGCGCCGTTGTTTTAGTCCCGCTGGCAAGCACCGAAAATGGGCGTTTCGGATCCGATGCTACATCAAAGTAGGCTTTACCGCTAAGTTCAATATCACGGGCATTGGCAACAAAATTTTTTACATAGCGAATATGGCTTTGTGCGAACAACCGCACATGGGATCCATCGGGTAGATCCAGCGTTATACTATAGGGATTTTTATTTTCTATTGAAGTCCAGACTGTATCTTGATGCGCTATAACTGGTTTAGCAGTGGACCGCTGAGCATCTGGCTGTACAACTGAATCTTTTGTCCACCAGGTAACAAAATGGAAGGAAAAGAAAAAGAGAACTGCAGCTGCGGCACTGTATCGCAGTAGCTTTACCAACCGATACCGATGTAATGCCTTTCGATCCTGCGCTTTTTCCTGATTTTGAATGGCAGCCTGTATAAGCGTTTTCATCGTTTCAGTAGGCACAGGCTCCTCCGTTGCTGTGCTATCAAATTTCTCCCAATCTTCGTCCTTGAAAAGTTCGTTCACGAGGAAGGGCATTTTCCAGATCTTCTTTTTGATCTGATGCTGCTTTTTATCATGCTTCATACTCCTATTACGCAGGCCAGCACGACATCCCTTAGTTCTTAACAATTATTTAATAAAGGGCGCCGATACTTAACATAAAGGACTTATAGCATAATGGAATAGAGATGTTGTTTGAGTTGAAGAAGTGCTTTACTAATATGCTGTTCCACGGTTTTTGTGGAAATTGAAAATTGAGCGGCAATCTCTTTATGGGAAAGACCTTCTTTACGGCTCAGTTCAAAGACCTTCCGACGCATCGTCGGCATATTCTGGATATCTTTTTCCATCATACGCAAAAGGTCTTTATTTTCAATTGCCCGGATCAGACTATCGGTAAAAGGTGTCACCGCTGTCTGCCCTTCGTATTTGAAACGTGTAGCCTCCTTGCGCAGCAGATCGATCATGACTTGCCGCGCCATACCGAAAAGCTGCAACAGAATACTGAGCTGCTCGTCGAGCTTCTCCCTTTGGTTCCAGAGTTTGATAAAGGTCAGCTGCGTTACCTCCTCTGCAATATAATGCGATTGCGTACGCTTGAGTACAAAACCGTAAATCTGTCGATGGTACTTTTCGTATACGAGATTGAAGCTTTTCTGATTGGAAGATTTGATAGGCTGAATGTGTTCCATTGCGCTGTCAAAAATAAAAGCACAAGGTTTCCTCTGTATTAAGTTAAGATCAATATTAAATTAAACAAATTGAATATATAACCTCTTCAATTAGCAGAATTCATTTCTGATTGTACAAATTTTATTATAAAACAAGCAGAAAACTCCCTATAATTGCAGTCGGGAATATTTCATTTCATAGTGAAATCCCCAATCAGACATGACCATAACGGTTAAAACGTTACGCTATCAGCAACATGTCTTATCAATAATTATATGAAATAACGATACGATGAAAAGGAATATCTTTTTTATTTTAATATGCTTTGTATTACTAGCTAACCTGGCCATCTGCCAAGAAAAAGACGTCGATTTTAGCAAAGCCTATATTGCCCAAAACGACGGCAAGACAACTGTTGAAATCAATGAGGCACAGGAACTCATCTATATTATCTTTGCGATAACTGACTTTGGTAAGGAAAATCCAAACATGACCAAGCAGAATACGGCGTATTTTGAAGAGGTCAAAGCGCATTTTACCCCATTTTCCAATCTGCCTATCGTAAAGAAATTTGACCAGCAGCTGCGAGAGAATCTAACCAACTATTTCCTCTTAGCAGCCAATGTATATGGCTTTAAGTTCAAAAATGACCAATTAGTACCTACAAACATCTATATTTTTCCAGCGAGAGGAGTTGGAAATTATCAAGTGAAATCAAATCCTATCCCTGCTTATAAAAACGACCTGGAAGAATTCGCCAGAAAGAGCGGATACAGGGCATTCTACAAAGAGCATCAAGGCTATTACGACAGCCTTCGTACAGCATATCAGGAGTATGCTTCCATTGCCGAGCAAAAAGAATGGTTAGAAAAGAAGTTCGATTATACAATCAATAGCTATCGTGTATTGACTTCCCCCCTGATTGCCGGGATGAATGCGACCCACACCTTCAAGTACAAAGGTTTCAAAGAAATTTTGCTTTTTTTACCCACCCTCCGCGAAGACGAATCCTGGAGCCCCAAATTCAAAAAAGCATTCAATACACGCATTATTTTTACGGAGATAGACCACAACTACGTAGGTCCATTGAACGAAAAAAACAAAAAACAGATTGATACCATATTCAATAATAGGGACTTATGGGTCGATATAGGAAACAAAAGTACAGTTCATTATCCAAGTCCGGTAAAAGTATTTGATGAGTATCTAACCTGGGGACTTTTCATCTTATATTGTTACGATAAGTTTGGAGATGATCATGATCTTTTTGGCCAAATTGTTGAAAACGTCAACGATATGATGGTCAATAAAAAAGGATTTCCCAAAGCAGATGAATTTAACGCCGAATTGTTCCGCCTGTATAAAGACAATAACCCGAAAGATATTCAGAGCTTATACAAGCCACTGTTGGACTGGTGTGAGAAAGAAAATTAGTGCCATCCCGATAATATTTAGTAAATTAAAGCTGAGAAGGAAATAAGCCGCTAGAAATGTGAATGTATACGACCATAAGGAATCAGCATAGCACAAGGGGATGATCGTCGAAATATATTTAAACACAATACGTACGGAGAAAGAATTATGAACATTAGATTTATCGGTTCTGGCAGTTATATTCCATCCCATAAAATAACCAACGCAGACTTCGCCGACCATCTTTTTTTGGATGAAAATAGGCTGCCGTTCAAGGAGCCTGCTTCTGTCATTGAAAAATTTAAGGCAATCACTGGCATTGAGGAACGTCGCTACGCCGATCCTGACCAAGTGGCTTCAGACCTTGCTTTCCTAGCTGGTCAACTTGCCATTGAAGACGCCGGTATAGCTGCTGAAACATTGGACTATATTATTGTTGCACATAATTATGGCGATGTGCAATCTGGCAAAATCCAATCGGATACTGTACCCAGTTTAGCAAGCAGGGTGAAGAAAAAGCTTGGGATCAGCAATCCAAAATGTGTGGCTTATGATCTACTATTTGGTTGTCCGGGTTGGAACGAAGGCGTATTGCACGCCAACGCTTTCATAAAATCAGGTATGGCAAAGCGCTGTATGGTCATTGGCGCAGAAACGCTTTCCCGTGTTATAGATCCTTTTGACAGAGATTCGATGATCTATGCGGATGGCGCTGGCGCTGTAATCATCGAAGCCACCACGACAGAGCAAGGGCTCCTATCGCATGAAAGCGCAACTTATGCGCTTGAGGAAGCGAACTATATCAATTTCGGAAGCTCTTATCAACAAGAGCAGGACCCTGATATACGGTATATTAAAATGAAAGGACGTAAAATCTATGAGTTTGCACTCAGCAAAGTTCCTTTAGCCATGCAGGCTTGCCTTCAAAAAGCGGATATCGATATCACGGCAATCAAAAAAATACTGATCCACCAGGCCAACGAGAAGATGGACGAAGCCATTCTGATGAGATTTTATGCACTATACGGTACAGTACCCCCGCCCGATATTATGCCAATGACCATCCATACATTAGGAAATAGCAGCGTGGCAACCATTCCTACCCTCTATGACCTCATTGCCCGTGGGCAGATAGACAATCAATCCCTACAAGAAGGCGATATCATCCTATTTGCGTCTGTTGGCGCCGGTATGAATATCAATGCTTTTACTTATCGGGTTTAATGTAATTTTGCGACTACATCGTGTAGCTATTATGCTAACACAGAGCCTGCATAGGATTTATTTCATAAAAAATAACAAAACACTGTATATATCAATATTTTATACTTAAATTTGTATTATAATCGGCTCCGCCTTTGCTTATCTGAAATCGTCAAGTTATACTTAACACTCAGTTTTCGCATTTTCAGAAGCTTTTTTGTTAGCAAAACGGAGGTAAAGACCTTTTTGGACTTGAGTCAATCCAAGATCATTAAAATCAAATCCTATTTCTTGCAAAAAATCGATTAACTATTGTTCATATTCATTTATCACAATAGTGCAGTACAGATTACTTTAATATAATTTATAAAACAATGCAAGAAGGAACTATTAAATTCTTCAACCAAACAAAAGGTTTTGGTTTTATTACGCCTGCTGGTGGTGGAGACGACATTTTCGTACACGTATCTGGTTTAATCAACGAAGTACGCGAAAATGACAGTGTAACATTTGATGTAGAAAACGGTAAAAAAGGCGTTAATGCAGTTAACGTACGTATCGCATAATTAAGTAAACACACAAGAAGATAATTTATTTATCTTCTTGCGAAGTGTAACGGGCAACCGTTACACTTTTTTTTATCCATTCCATACCCAAGTACCGCAAAAAATCAGACGATTTATCGGTCTGGCATATGGAAGACTTTTTACAATCCAGCCAACATCACCTCTTCCTGTCGCAGAAAATATGGACTGCTATCTTTGAATCTCCCGCGCTTCCTGGAATACTTTCTGATGATATCAGCAACAACATCATCGGTGAGCTCATGCCCCTCTAACGTCGGAAAACCCTCCCAGCGTACAATGCCATCCGGATCTACTAAAATACAGTGTGGGATTCCCTGTACTTCGAGCTGTTTCTTCAACTTCGCTTTCGTATCGATCGCTGAGAAATAATCTATTTTAATCTCCTTCGCCTTTTTAATGACCTCTGCTTTTTCATCCGAAAGGCCAATGATCACGAGTTTATCACCATACTTCTTATGCCATTCATTGAGTTCGGGAATTACTTTCCGGCAGGGTCCACACCAAGTAGCCCAAAAATCAATAAGGATAAACTTACCCTTTGTATCAGGCACATCTGTGAGCCACTGCTCCACCTCAAGTTTTGGCGCCTTTTGATTCAAAATTGATTTTGCCCACAATTTCTTATTGTTGTTGCTCTCCTGCGTATGACCGATTACATGGATCAGGCAAAGCACAAATAATAAGAAAGCTTTTAGGATAAATTTTACATTCATAAAACAGCTTGTTTAGTTCCCCTAATTTATGGATTTTTTTCCACAATCATTTCATCCTTTCATCCCACATATCGTCTTTTCAAAGACACCTTAGCGGCCTTTATGAGGCAAAACAACACCTGTACTTTTAATTTATATAAAACACACAACACACTGTATATAAATAATTAGCATATTTATTAAAAACACAACAACTTAAATTTATTTGCTATACGGCTCATGATTTTCCGAATGGAGCCAGCCCGACATCCCTATAAAATAACAGCGCACCATCGACATTTCCACGGCAAAAACCAGATCCTAATCCATCCTCACAAAAGCTAAATTGAAGCGCTCAGCAAACAAAAACAACGAAGTGGGCCGGCCCTTTATACCATTCGTCAAGATAATGCACAAGTTGACCGCATTCTCCTGTAGCAAAGTGTAGGATAGCCCTATTTACAAACACTGCTTTCGGAAATCAAGACACTCCTTTAAAACCTATTGAGTACCTACGTATACGGCTGACAAACTGGCATAATACCCAATAAGGTGAAAACATAAAACTATATATATAAGATATTTAACAAAACATATATAAACAGGTAATTACACATCATTCTCTTTATAACACATCAACTTTACCCATCGGATACCATCCATCTGTAGTTCGCCCTGCGATGGCAAGATGAACTTTTGCCTTACCCCTCATTTTTCCACTTCTGCATAACCCAGCAGACCTCCAGGCTTATTGGAGCCTTTCTCCAGGCTTCCTGCATACCGAAACCAACAATTCCCTGTGGATAATAGTCATACATATGGGACCAGTTATCGTCAAAACCGCCCAAATCACCCAAACAATCAATACGCCAGCCCACAGGTCTTTTTGAAAGGGTATATTGTTGGGTTTTACGATCGGTCAGTAAGGTGATTAACGGGGTTTCCATAAAGTTGTCGGTGTATGCATCGACCAGGCTTTCGCGCGTAGCCTTGGATAACTCTACTGTACCCCGGCCCTCGCCCCAAAAACCAACAATAGATAGATCGACCGCTTCCAGATCAGGATGTCCATCATAGCGCTGCGCGAGTTTCGTAATCATATTTCCAAAGTATTTTGCGTAGCGGGCATCTTCGGGGTCAACCCGCTAGCCCGCAGAATCCACAAACCACTCATTTTTCTTACCGACCATTGTACGGTACCAGTCCGGTACATCATTGCCTTTATCCTCGCCCTCACCATAGGGTGCGATCCGTAAAAGTAAGGTCTGCCCACGTTGATGTGCGGTTTTTAAAGCCGCATCAATCAATGCCCAATTGAATTTTCCTTGCTTGGGCTCTAAAAAGCGCCAATACAAACGGAAATATGCGATTGTGGTATTTGGATAATCCTTATTTTTCAGGTTCCGAACCTCACCTTGATATTCTATTGGCTTGCCCTCCGTCCAGGTCAGGCCGCGGTTTAGGCTATCTCCATTAAATCGCTGAAAAGTCATAAAGCCTATCCCCGGATTGTCCAGTACACTGTCGATTTCTTTTGGCAATATTCGGACGATCCCTTCTTTCTTGTAGTCCACAATTTGTGCCTGTGCATTTGACGTTAGCAGCGAGCAGGAAATAACGATTAAAAAAAAACTAAAAATGAAAAATAGTTTATGCATAGTAAGTTGTTTTAAAAAAAAAGCGCCAAGCTCAGCAGCTGAACATTGGCGCCTTGAAGAAAGACCTTGATGGTCAGTTTTTATTCAATATAACCGGGATTAATTACACCTGAATTATTACAACCCGGATTAATTATAACCCGGATTTTGTTTAATTACCCCATTCGTTTCATTAATCGCCTTACGCGGAATCGGCCAAAGCACAAATTCGGGTTTGGCAAACTGGGAGCCATCCGCTTTCGCACGCTCAATATAGGTCCCCCAGCGGATCAGGTCCTCCCGTCGGATCCCACCTTCGCACCAGAATTCATAAAGACGCTCATCCATCATTTTTTTGCGGAACTGATCTTTCGTCAGATTTTGACTCCATGCCGCCAAACCAGCACGTTCACGTACTGTCTTCACCAGATCATACGCTTCTTGGGTCGGACCTGACAATTCATTGATCGCTTCGGCCATTGACAGCAACACATCCGAATACCGCCATACCACGATATTAACCCCGTGCTTCTCACCTGTCGCACTCGGATCAACACCATATTTCATTGGTATTGCACCAATTACGCCGTTAGCACGTGCATCATAGGTTGTACCATCCGTTGTTGTCCATTTGGTCAGTAAGCGTTGCTTACGCTTGTCGTTGCGTTCAAACTTATCGTAGGTCTTCCAAGGCATTTTATATCCTCCCCATTGGGTCAATGCAACGCCACTTGGGTCGGCATAATTTCCAGGAAGGGCATGCGCCAGCCACAGGTTGGCACTCTTGGCATCTATACGGGTCGGTATCGCAAAAATAACTTCCTTGTTGTCGCCATTATTCTCGATCGTAAAGATATCGGCATAATTTGCTTTGAGCGAATGTCCTAATTTTTGCAGCTCACGCCCGTATTTGATCACATCATCCCAGCGTTTTTCCTCCATATACAGTTTTATCAGTCCCATCATACAGGCATCTTTCGTAAAACGTCCATATTCTGAGGATGGCAATGCACTCGCCAAAGGCAATACCGCTAGCGCTTCCATATAATCCTTTTCAATCTGAGCAACCATTTCGGCTTTTGTAGGCCGGGCAATCGGTGGCGAATTGGGATCCGCAGCTGCTACAGCATCCAATCTTAAAGGCACTGGTCCATAGTAGCTATACAGAATCCAAGAATAATGTGCCCGCAGCGCTTTTACCTCACCAATATAAGTCTGCTTCACTTTGTCATCGATGGTCATGCCCGAAAGCCTATCCATTACAATCGTTGCATTGGTCACTGCCGGCATAAGATTGTTGTAGAAAACGAAGAGTGCATCACCCGGAAAAGTTTCAGAAAGATTCAGATTGTTGAACATAGGCCAGCCTGGCCAACCCCATGAACAGATGAGCTCATCTGTCGTCGCGCTCGACTGCGGTACAATACCACCGAGACCACAGCCCCAGATACTATACCCATCATCAGGATTCAACGTAGAATATACCGCCGTAACAGCTAATTTGGCATCTTCTTTTGTTTTGTAAAATGATGTCTCACTGAATTTATCGTAAGTGACTTCCTCCAATGCTTTTTCGCAGGATGATAGTGCCCCGGCCACCATAAGTGCAGCTACCAGTCTTATATATTTTCTTCTTGTAATCATGATATTTGTCTTTTTAAAATCCAACACTTGCGCCCACTGTAAAGGATCTTGTCATTGGATATGCATATAGATTTTGTAATTCTGGATCTACTCCCCTGTAGTTTGTAATGATAAACGGATTTTGGACATTTAGATACACCCGCATGTTTTTAACAGTTTTTTGCTTTTGAATAAGTGATAGCGGAAGACGATAGCCTAATGTGATATCCCGCACACGGAGAAAGTTTCCATTTTCTACCCAAAAATCAGAACTGCTGGCATAGCTGCTGTAATTGCCGTTCAAACCTGTTGGCATAGTATCATCGGTATGGTCATAAGCCCAACGGTCTTTCGCTACTGAAAGAACATTCCAGCCATAGGCACCTAGTTTCGCATACACATCGGAATTGTTGGAATAATCACGATTGATTTTTTTCTGAATTAAGCCATAAACATATACCGAAAGATCAAAGTTTTTATAGCTAAACTGATTGTTCATCCCGAAACTATAGTTCGGCACGGGACGACCATTACCTGTCGGATCATTATTCGTGTGTAACTGCACCATATCAGCGGTAGACAATTTGCCGTCAGGTTTTCCAGTTAGGTTTCCGTTGTCATCATAACCATTGACATCCTTTATGATAATTTCACCTGGCAAAATTCCAGGCATCCAGCTCGGTGCTGACATCGTTGCCGGATTGTAGATCCCATCCGACAAATAACCATAGCCTGCGTTAAAGTTCCCTTTTTCGGCTTCATAGCGCGGTAGGGACTTGAGTGCTTCAGGCGCCCGACTTACCCAATAGTTTTTATAGTGGGAAAAATTTATTGTCGTATTCCAGTTGAAGCCATCCTGCTGTACAAAGTTTTTGGTCTGTAGATTTACCTCCCAGCCCTGGCTACGTGTCTTTCCTGCATTTATGCTTGCCGTACGCACCACATAGTCTGAGTTCAGATTAATGGTGCTCAGGAGATCCGTAAACTGACGGTTGAAATAATCAAAACTACCGCTAATACGCCCCTTTACGAAACCGAAATCCAAACCAAGGTTAAATTCTGTCTGTGTCTCCCAAGTCAGGTTGGGGTTACTGATCTGCGATAACTTAACACCGGGTAGGTTGACACCACCGATCACATAAGGCGAATTGTTGTCATAGTATTCAAATGCACTACCTCCGATTGCCGAATTACCGACAGACCCATAACCTGCACGCAATTTCAGGAAGCTTATGGCTGGAATTGCCTTGATAAATTCCTCTTCGGACGCTACCCATGCGGCAGATATCCCTGGAAATGTTCCCCATTTTTTGTTGGCCGCAAAATGGGATGCGCCGTCTTTACGCACTGTACCCGACAAAATATATTTGCCATCATACTCATAGACAACACGAGCGAAATAGGATTTCCAAATTCTATTTGCATCTTTAAAACTACCTAAATAAGGTCTTTGGGCAGTACCAAGTCCAAGGTTGTAATAGAGGAAGTTATCTGTCGGAAAATGATCATTTCCTGTATTGAGTCCATCGCGTTCCGAAATCTGATACGAATGTCCGAGCAATGCCGTCAGATGCCCCTTACCAATATCCTTTGCATAATTCAACGTATATTCCCGTAATTGTGAAGAGGCATTTGTTTCGAATACGCCAGCCATACCTTCAGCACGCGCTCCATATAAAAAGGTCCGCGGATAATACAGGCTCCGTTTGGCAGTACTCTGATCGTAGCTAAAACTCGCTTTTGCAGTCAGTCCTTCAAAAATCTTCCATTCCGCAAAAGCCGAAGTTAACCAGCGGTTAGACTTTGTCAGATCCGTAATCGTTAGAAACGACATCGGATTGGGCGTATTTTGGTAATCGGGATTGATTGGATAATTTCCCTGTTCGTCTTGAAACGGCATCGTAGGTGGATAGTAAAAAGCAGCCCCGATCATACCGGAATTTTCGTATACGCCATCCCCCATACTACCATTGTTGGCTTTGGAGCCCGTAGCGATCACATTCACTCCCACCTTAATATTTTCACCGATTCCCTGATCCAGATTGAATTTACCCGAATACCGCGAATAATCGGAATTGCGGAGTACACCTTCCTGGTTCATATAGTTTCCGGACACATAATAATTGGTCTTATTGCTGGAGCCAGACATGGACAGGTTGTGCTGCTGTGTGTTTCCCGTACGCATGATCGCGTCAATTGCACTTGGATACACAGTCTGTTTATCGATCTGATCCTGCGTGTATTTAGGCACAAAAGCACCGACCGAATTTGGATCGACATTGCCATAAGGACCTATCTTATTATCCAGCATCCATTTTTCGCGAAGAATGCGGTTACGTTCCGTCATATAGTCCTTGGTCCCAAGGATATCGTAGTATTTTAACGACTTTTGAACAGCATGACTAAAGTCATATTGAATTGTCGGCAGCCCCTGCTTCCCTTTTTTTGTAGTGATCAGCACCACACCACCGGCAGCCCGGGCACCATAGATTGCGGTCGCACTCGCATCTTTCAAAATGTCGATGTTCTCAATATCATTAGGATTGATAAAATTTAATGGTGAACGGTTCACACCCCCCGAACCATATCTTGTATTTGTCGTTGGTTCGCCCGCATCGTCATTGATGATAACACCATCCACGATATATAATGGCCCCATTGAAGCAAACGATGCGTTACTCCGGATCTGTACCGACACTCCCGCTCCTGGTTGCCCCGATGTTTGCACGACATTGACACCGGCAGCCCTTCCGGCAAGCCCCTGTGCAAAGTTGGTATTCGTTGCATTGTTCACGTCGCTCATTTTGACCGATGCCACCGATCCCGTCAAACTCTTCCGTTTTTGCGTACCATAACCCACAACAACAACCTCATTCAGAGCATTGTCCTCTTTTTTTAGATTGACGGTCACGGGAGATTGACTTGTACCGACAACTTCCGATGTAGAGAAGCCGACAGAGCTAATAACCAAGATGGCGCCATCCTTCGCTTCGATACTGAAATTACCCGCGTTGTCTGTTTGTGTTACTTTGGCCGAACCTTTCACTTTGATCGTCACACCGGTCATCGGCATGCCAGCCGCATCCAGTACTTTGCCCTTGATTGTTTCCTGCTGTTGATTTTGTTCAGCATTTACCGCAGGCTGTTTTTTACGGTGCAATACAATCGTATTGCCTTTAATTTCATAACCCACGGGCTGGTCTTTTGTCAAAGCTTCCAGACTTTCACGCAGCCCTTTATTCTGAAGGTTTAGCGATACAGGATGTGTGTCACCAAGATGTGTCTGTACGAGCACCAGCTCATAGCCACTCTGTTTCTTGATCGACTCCACCGCTTCCCGGAAAGTAACTTTATTCAAATTTAGTGATATGCGTTGCGCATTAGCCGTCACATGTAGCTGACTGCTAAAGAGCAGCAGAAAGGCTGGAACTACTTTTTTGACACCAGAAGGCATAGTCCAGCGGCACAGGTTTTGTGCTTGTTGATTAAAATTCATAAATTTAAGCATGTTTATGGTTCCTATAATCATTGATTATCAGAACCTATTTCCAATAATTCTAAGCGTGGAGGTGGTTGCAACACTTTCACGCTCTTTCCCCTGTTTTCATTGGTTTTCAGGAAGTATTGCCAAAGGCCCGATGCTGTATCATAATTTGCATTTTTTAGGATTGTGTTATTTATTATTTTGTTTGTGTCACTACAATTGTGTTTCCACTTTTGGAAAATTTCGCTAAACCTGTCATTTCGAGAAGATCAAGAACCTCGTCCACGCGTTTTTTGCGCGATATGGTCGCATCAACTTTATCTTTCGGTATCGCACCGGCATAACGGACTTCAAAATCATACCAGCGGGCAAGTTCATCCATAATTTCTGGAATTTGTTTACCTTCAAAATTGAAAAAACCGTTTTTCCAGGCAATCACATCCTCCACATTAACGCGCCGTTTGCTGAGCCCATTGCCGGAAGCAACAAGCTGCTCCCCAGGTACTAATTTCACACTATTATTGACTATGACAGATCCTTCTAATAATGTTGTGGCGCTGCTGCTGGCATTTTGATCGCTTTTGACATTAAAATGGGTACCCAACACCTTGATTTCCTGTTTATCTGTAACAACAACGAAGGGGACTTCCGGATTTTTGGCTACTTCAAAATAGGCCTCGCCTTCGAGCATTACTTTGCGCTGCTTTTGCCCCTTGAAATTAACAGAAAAACGTAGTGAGGATGAAGCATTAAGCCAGACTTTGGTCCCATCCGCCAAGGTGAGCTGATATTGATGTCCTCTAGCGGTCAGCAACGTATTGAAAACAGGAACATTAGAAGCTGTATTTAACCTATTGCTATACACTAGAGAACTGTCGTTACTTTTAGAAATCTCCGAATCTGTGCCTCCACCAATCAACCCCTGCTCCTGTTTTTCAAGATCAATCTGATTGCCATTATCCATAATGAGGACGGTACCCTCTTTCATGGACGGAGTTTTCATCGGTGCTATTACTAAATTATTATCCCTTATCGTATTATTTCGTTGATATAACCACAAACAGGCGCCAAGGACACAGAGTAATGAGGCTGCAAGCGTAGCCACAGTACGCAAGTTGATCATTGATCTCTTCTTTTCAAACGTTTTTCTGGCAATCGTTTCTAGAAGACGATCTTTCTGAAAGGTATCCCATCCAGCCGTAGAATGACCACGTTCACGATCCTGCTGTTCATCACACCATTGATTATATCGACGTAAGTCTTCCTCAGATGCAATTCCCGCATCGATACGCTTCAAAATATCCAGCAATTCCTTCGTTACATCTTTCATGAATTCCAGTTTCCCTTTGTTTTATAACTAAGAGACATGAACGCGGCAGATGTACTAGTCTTAATGGAAAAAAAATAAAAAAAATGTCCAGTAAAAATTCTTAGAGAGATAAACCCTTAATTTTCTGAGCGATACAGCAAGGTGATTTCGCACGGTGTTTTCAGATATACCGAGCTGTTCAGCGATATCATGATGGGGAAGGTAACTTTCGCGGCTTAACACGAATACCTCCCGTGCCTTTGGTGGCAGCGTGCGGATAAAGTCATGGATTACAGCCTGCAACTCCTTGAGGGCAAGACTCTCGTCTTCGACAATAGTAGCAATGGCGGGGCGATGATTGAGAATTTCTTCCCTTCGGCGACTTGACAGGATCTTTCGGGTCAGCTTATATTTGACAGCAGCATACAGGTAGCTTTTTAAATGCGATATACTCAACTCTTCGCGGTTTTCCCAAAGCCATACAAAGACATCCTGTATAACATCCGTACAGTCCTCTTCATCTTTGATGATATTGACGCCGAATAAAAATAGCTTATCCACATATTTTGCATATATGGTCCTAAATGCTGAAGTATCCCCAGATTTCAGTCTTTCAACTAAGTCAAGATCTGCTTGATCATTTTGGTTCATAACCTATCATATTTAGGGAGGGTAATGGCATAGTATGTATTACAAGTAATCCATATCTGTAAAAAATCCCCTCTTCTTATCAAATCGTATCACGATGTTAAGTAGAATTATCAGTAAATACAAGAGGTTCACAAACGCAATCGTTTGTTCAAATTTCACGATAAGCGTTTTTAAAACAACCTTCTTTCCGTTTCTAAAATCGTTGAAAAATATAACATAAGACTACAAAAAACACTGTTGTCATCCTCTTTTGAATGATTCAGTCTAAAGCTATTTTTAGCGATTAAACTTTTCAAATTATTGATTCACTAGTCAAAGTTCGCTTCTCTTCTTGTTCTCTGATTATGCTATTTTTAGTATTTCTATTTTTGATATGTTAAGATGAATGTCCTTTATAATCAGATGGCGAAAAACCCGTGATGTTTTTAAAGAATGTAGAAAATGCCGATAAAGATTCAAACCCCAAATGAAATGCAATCTCCTTTATACTTTTATCTGAAAATTTTAAGAGCCCCTTGGCCTCTTGTATTATTCGCTGATAAATTACGTTAGAAGCAGTAATATGGAGGTGTTTTCTGCACAGAATATTCAGATAATTACTCGTTACATGTAATCTCTCCGCATACCAAGTCACTCGTTTATGGGCAGCGAAATTTACATTGACAAGATCCCAAAAAGAGTCAATAATTACATTTGAAGTTCCAAGAAGATTTTCCTTTAAATAATCTCCAGCTTCCTTTTTTATCAAAGAAACTAGAATATCGATTCTTAAGCGGACTATTTCATTCCACTTTCCATCCGATTCTTGCGCCAGGAGATCGCGTTGGATATTTTTCATTTCATTGAATATCACATCAAATAAAGCCGTACTGAGTTTAAAAACGGGGTGCAAATTGTGACGAATGAAATAAATCTCACTAAGACTGGAGAAAGTTTCGAATACTTTCTTTCCCACGACAATTTTCTGCGCATTCGTCTCCGGACCGGTAATCCAGTGGTGATGCTGCCCTGGAAATAAAAAATGAAGCTGTTTCCCCTTGATCGGATATTCCGCAGCGTCAATGTAATGCGTACCACTTCCTTCAGAAAATAGCACCATCAAAAAGTACGTGCATTTTGTCGTCTTATTATAATCCTCAGCACCAATTATTTCTTTGTAAAATACCCCCTCTTCCGTGAGCGTAATTGGCAGTTTTTCTGTTTTCATCAAAGGTAAAATTAAAGTAAGTCTAAGTGTTTGCAATCGGCTAAAACACCACTATTATGTAGTCTCACTAGACTATTTTAGGTAGTCTCACTAGGATTATTTCTGCAATTTAAATACCAATTATATTGCTCCTAGCGTACAGGTATCTCCTCTTTCTCCCGAAAAGCACCTAAAAAATTCGCTATTATATCACTATTTTCTCATTTTCCTTTTATAGCTACAACCGGTCATCTCAATAAACTGATCCTGACTAAATGAATCAATATTTTGCACAGACTGTAAAATTGAAGGTATAAAAATAGGGGTAAATTCCAATTTTTCAACAGCAGAAACATTAGCTGCAAAATAGTAACAATAATGATCAATACTGAATTAACGGTTGATTAACGATAACAGTTTCGATCTATAGTATAGAAATGACTTTTTCAAAATAAAAACTGTAAGCCACTCATTTACTGTACCAACCAAAGATTCTCCGTCCGATATTTTTTAGATCGTAAGACAAGACATTGGCTGCATTAAAATAAATACTGAACTTAAGATGAAAGTCAAGATGTTCAATTTTAGGCTTTATTCAGTTATAATTTTATAAAGTGATTTAATAATTATATAAAACGTTTTTTACATCAAATCGGTATCAGGCTCTTAGGGCCATCCTATCATAGCCATAATTTCTTTCTATTCGGTATTTAGCGATAGAAAAAGCAACATCGAAACCGATATTACCATCATAAATATTGACCTGGGATATTGTCTACATACTAAAGGGGAAATTACATACAAAAGGCCAAGAAATTATCTTGGCCTAATGCAACATATTATTTGGGGTGTTTTCGTAGCCCTATATAGCAAAAATACTGCCGAAATTACAAAAACACACCCATTAGCTTATTTTTTCTAAAGACTTTATGCTGCAGAAAAATAAAAAACGACTAAAATCACTTGTTCCGCGGCAACTGGGCAAGTACAGCTTTCATTTCAGGAGAATTTATAGCTCCCTGGAATAACAGATTGTCCTTTGTCCTAAAATCCAAGTAGGTATTCCCTTCCAGCCTGTAGCCACAGGGTTCACAAATAGAGGCGGATAAGGAAATACTTATTCGGTATGGTTTACAACAGCAAACCGAAGTGTTCCTTGAGCGCTGTACGCGCAGCATGATAGCCACACATGCCATGCACCCCACCACCCGGAGGTGTTGATGATGAACAGAGATAAATCGTGTCGACCGAGGTTCGGTACGGATTTAGAGCCAAAATGGGCCTACTGTACAGCTGCGAAATATCCATAATACCGCCATTGATATCACCACCGATGTAATTTGGGTTATACTCTTCGAGCTCCATAGGAGAAAAGGTATGCTTGGCCAGAATGGTTTCTTTAAAACCCGGTGCAAAACGCTCAATTTGATTTTCGATCGCTTCGGTATAATTTACCTTACTCCCATTAGGAACATGGCAGTACGCCCATCCCGTATGCTTGCCTTCGGGAGCACGACTGGAATCAAACGCACTCTGTTGCGCAAACAGTACAAAAGGCTTACCCACTTGCTTTCCGAGATGGCTCAACCGCTCGCTTTCGGCAATTTCGGCGTAGGTATTTCCCAAATGTACTGTAGCGGCCTGCTGACAACGCAGATCTTTAAAGGGTGTCTTTTCAGACAATGCCCAATCAACTTTAAATACCCCCATTCCCTGCCTAAAGCCTTCGAGGCGTCTGCGGTAGCCGCGAGCAAGACCTATACCTTTGAGCTGCAACAACTGCCGGGGCGTGATATCACAGAGTAGGACTTTATGGGATGGTAGATCGCGAACATCCTCTACCCAAAAGCCCGTTTGGATCTCCCCACCCAACGATTGATAGTAGCCTAACAGCGCATTGGCAATGGATTGCGAGCCGCCAATCGGTATCTGCCAGCCATATTTGTTGCCTACCGCCGCTAGCACAATGGCAATTGCAGAAGTTGTCCAGTTGTTTAGGGGCTGAATTCCATGGGCCGCCATCCCGGCCCATAAAGCCTGTGCCTGCACGGAAGTAAAGCGCTTTGCTGTCCAGCTTGCCGGCTGAAGTGCATCCAGCCCAAACGAGGCTAAAGACAAAGGATGCTTCGGAAAGGATAATGGCCCCATAATATCGGCCGCAAGGCGCTCCCAATGTGTCACGACCTTTTCCACCAGCTTACGATAACTTTCGCCATCCATTCCCAAGCCCTTTACCGTTTCGGCAAGACTATGGTATAGAATTCCCGTTTCCCCTTCGTCCAATGGGTGTGCCGCCGCATACTCAGGCTTAACAAAAGATAGCCCAAATGCTTCTAAAGGTAAACTCCTGAAAAATGGCGATGCCATAGCCATGGGATGAATCGCCGAACAGACATCATGTTTGAAACCCGGAATTGTAAGTTCCTTGGTTCGCATTCCCCCACCGATTGTATCGGCACCCTCAATCAGCAGCGTGCTCAGTCCCTGCTGCTGAAAGGTAATCGCTGCAGCCAGTCCATTTGGTCCCGAACCAATAATAATTGCATCAAATTTTCGCATAAGCTAGTTTTTAATCACTCCTAGTCGCAGCCTGTATTGGGTTGTTCCTTTTTTGAGCGCTTTGACGAAGTAGAATCGGACAACGATTTGCTATTATCCTTTTTTTTACCTGCAGATCCGCAGGAGACTGTAAATGTCGTTAAAACAAACGCTAAAAGTCCAAGATTGATTATTTTTTTCATATGTTATCCATTTAATTTACGATAATGTTGACACCATGTATCCTTATGGCTTTTTCAGCTACTGATTCCCTTACTATAACCTATGCCCTTGGATACAAACTTTTACCTGCATTGAAAGGATTTATTTTCCGGGCCGCACCCATCTTTAGAACTCATATACAATCCTATCAAACAACTTTATAAGAAATATCATTTATATAATATGTTCATCCAAAAAATAGGCGCGATACCGTTGTTTTAGCTCCTTTCGCTGTGTACTATCGAGCTTGATTTTCGGATCGGTCTGTGATACAACCGTAGAAACAACCTTATGCACGCCTTTACCTTTTTCAATAAATAATACCGTCGGCGAAGAAATCCGTTTAATGGAATCAATCCCCACAGCTGTATAAGGATTTAGGACATCGTGAAATTTGGCCAATATAGCTTCATAACCCGGGCTCCCGGCCTTGGTCGTGATCACTTTACCGTCCTTATCTTTCTCCTTAAGATCCCGGATATCGTGAATATTGAGGTAATAAATAGCCGCCTTTTCCTCCTGGGCAAATTCCAGCAGCGGCGTTATGGCATTCCGAAACCAGGGACAGCTGGGCCATCCAAAAAGGACAATACCATTTTCCAGCTCCAACACATCCTGTTCGGTCGCATAGACGATCCGCGGATTGTCTGGAATTTGTACCGGCACTTTGTTCGTTTTATTCAGGCTTTCAAGTTCCTGCTTAAAGCGAACTCCTTCTTGCTTTTTAAACGAAACCTGACTATTTTTTACGGCTTCCTTCGTATCCTGCCTAGATTGGCAGTTGGTCACATTGAGCAACACCACCACTGCTAATAACATGCTAGCCAATAATTTTAAATCTTTCATATCATGTATGCATTTAAGTGTAATCCTCTTGTTAATTCACCGATTGCTTGTAGCTTTTAATATGTTCACCGATATCCCAGACCTGCGCTTTTGGCACCCATTCACTGATGAGGCTGCTTGCAATGGCCGAGCGATAACCCGAAGCGCAGTGCACCACGATAGGTTTATCCACGGGTAGCTCAGCAATATGCGCCTTCAATTCGGCCAGCGGAATATTATGTGCCCCTTTGAATACAGGCCCAGTCTTAGCTTCCTCGGCCGTACGTACATCCACTATAAAATATTGATCTTGCGCCCTATCAAAAGCGGTCTGATCAAAAGCTGTCGAAGGCTGCCCCGCGAAATCCCCATACAACACGATACCTTTAACAAACTGCTCATAGCCAATTTTGGCCAGCTTTTCGAGCTGCACCTGCCCCTGTTCCTTGGTATCTACGGCGAGATAAAAACCTTCTTTCGGTTCAATAAAAGTTCCTACCCAAGATTCTGACTTACTACGTTCGGGAATATTAATGGCCTCCGGAAAATGTGACGCCCTAAATTCTGAAGCGGAACGTGTATCGAGGACAGTGCTCGGTGCTTGGGGCACCGCAGCTGCCGAAACCACTGAAATACCCGACAAAGAAGCCAACAATGGCTTTGCTCCCCGACGATTCAATTCAACATTATAAGGGAAGTAGATCGGTACAGGCGGACGGTCTGCCAAAATCTGCTTGACAAACTCTTCTTCCGATTTTTGCTGAAATGCCAAGTTGTGGGTTCTTTCCGCGCCAATGGTACTTTGCTTAGCACCCTTTATTGCATTTCCGCACAGTGATCCCGCGCCATGAGCTGGATACAAAAGCACCTGATCGCCTAACGTTGCATAGATATCATGAACGGTATGGTAGAGCTGCCGCGCCAGTTTTTCGCGCTGCGTAGCCTGTTCTCCCGAGTACTCGCGCAGATCGGGCCTTCCAACTCCACCAATCAATACCGCATCCCCCGAAAAGATCGCCACATCGCGACCATTTTCTTTTAACAAAACAGATATGCTATCTGGTGAATGTCCGGCTGTATTGATGGCATGCAACACAATTTGGTCCGAAATCTTTAAGGTATCGCCATCGTCAAAAGTATGGTGGGGATAGGTCGCACGGACAAGCTTGCTGACATAAACCGGAACTTTCAGATCCTGATGGATCTCCAGATGGGAACTCACAAAATCAGCATGCGGATGTGTTTCCACAACCGCGATAATTTTCGCTCCCTGTTCCTTTGCATAAGCGTAATAGGGCCTTGGATCACGGGCCGGGTCCACAAGCACAATTTTCTTATCGGCCAAGATCGCATAGGAAAACTGTGCCAGGCCTTCATCTTCAAACTGCCTGATGCTGTAGCCATTCGCTAAATTATTGGTATTTCCAAAACAGGATACCCCCTGACCTGCCGAAGCAAGGGTAAAAAGGACAGCTGAAAGGTGGATAAATGATCTTCTATTCATAACATTCTTTTTTTTAGACAATTAGTAGGTAAATAGTGTATTTTTCATATACCATTCTTTACCGGTGAGATAGGATTCTTTGACGCGATTGAGGGTAATTTCGAGGTTATTGCCACTAGCATCCAGCCCTTTGAGTTTGATCTGTTCTGCTGTTGGTCGTTCGTAAGCCCATTTCAGCACATGCAGACTATCGCCCTGCGCTTTTCCATACAGGGCTTTCAGTCCCACATCTAGTTTTTCATCTAGTTTTTTACGTTGTTCCTTGCTGAATTTCTGATTTTTATCGATCAGATACAGTGCATGTTCTGTCGAGTCTATTTCATAGTAGAGGTAGTTCTTCCCTCCGGCCCGGCCTGTAAACTCGTAAGTTTTGAGCACATCATTTAAAGCTGGGGTACCATTGCCAAGATCGATCGAATTGGCTTTATTGACCTTGTAGACCAAGGTTGAGTATCGTTCGAAAAAGGCCTCATGCCAGCGTACCGAATCGGCAGGTGAATAAGCCTGAGACTTTCCATTCAGCAGAAAACTCGAAACTTCATAATGTCCTGCAGCTTTTGCCAGCCCAGGAAGTACAGGTTCTTTTAGACGCCCTTCATCATAGAATCGCTCATAGCGATAAAAGCCGTAAACGAAAATAAACAGGACCACAATGGTCGCCTTTAGGCCAAAATAAAATGGCTTATTCCACTTCCCGACAAACTTGGGCACATAGTAATAGGTGCTTACTGGTTCGCGCAGAATAAAAAGCTTCCAGATCGCAGGCAGATACTGCAGCAATAGAAAAAGGGAAAGCAATACAAAATATGAACTGTATACATGAACTGCGCCATCGTAGGCAATATTGGCGTGGGCAATGTTAAAGAGGACTCCAGCATTGATAATGGCTCCTATTACGACCGTGGGCCGAAAGAAGAGCAGGCTTCCCGCCGCTATCTCCAAAAAGCCTAAAAAGATCTCATATTTATAGGATACACCGACAATTTGCCAATACAACTTAAAGGGGGCATATTCACCGATATCGGTATTCAGATTGGCAAGGGATGGAAATGGCATCTGCATGGGAAAGAACTTGATAAATCCGAAGGCGATCAGCCCCAGTGCAATGCGGTAGCGTACCAATACCCGCAACCAATAGTACAGCGCATCATAGCGTTGCACCTTACTATTTCGGGACAATATCGTCCAGATGGAAGCACCCAGCACCGCTATCAAGCCATTGAGCCACCAAGACGTATACGATGCGAAACCCCATTTGCCACTTTCGCTGTCTATTTCTATCCAACCCGTACGCGACCCGCCGGCGATCGTTGCCAGCCAATCATATAATGATTCGGGTTTAAAAACTTTTTCGTACCATTCCCAATCCAGGGGTACCACCATCAGGATAAAGAAAATAAACGTAAATCTAAATCCTACTTTCTCCCAGTACTTCCAACCCCGCTCCTGCTGGCTGGTCGGAATGCTTTCCAAATATTGAATCGTTGCCATAAACTTAGTCTAAATTTGAATCGTTAATAAATACGGATCGGTTTTCTGCGGCCTTCCTGCAACAGATATTTCTTGTTCACTTTCTCCAGCCGCACATGCAATGAGTCGCCCAGCTGGTTGACTCCATCAAGTAAAACTGTCCGTTTGTCGGGTCTTTTGACAATAAAGGTAAAAGTGTGGCCTTTACTCACTTTTCCGGTAAGGTTGATTGTGGTTGTGCTCTTATCACTTCCCTGCTTGCTCGTATAGCCAAAGAATTCACGCCCACCATTGCCTAGGTATTCGTAGTTACGCTCGCGATTGAAGGCGATACGCGGTTTGAGGCTATCGACCTTTACAGAACGGTTTCCACGGATGCTGAGCGTATTCCATTTTTCAAAAACCACATCCTTCCATCGCAATGTATCGGTTAGCGAATATGGAATAGTATCTCCTTTCCAGACGAAGTCTTTTACATCGTATACGCCTGCTGCTCCTTCCAATCCCTTTTCATCGGGGAATGGGTAATCGGAATTCTTCCAGCTCAGGTAAGCCTGTACGCTAAATACGGCGATCAGCAGCAGAAACAAGGCCTGCAGATAAGGGCGAATCCCCGCAACTCTTCGGCCATAGACAGGCCAAAACCCATCGGGAATAGTTGCTGCCTTTTTAATTAAAAGCTGATAAAAACGGGGCCAGTCGTACGAGAAGATAACGACCGCAAGCAATAGTAAAAACGAACTATAGACCTGTTCACCGATCTCGTATACATAATTAACGATCACGACATTGAGCAATACGGCGATAAGTAATCCCGAACCGATGATTGCTGTACGGCGGTTCAGTAAAAAAAGTCCGCCCAGGATCTCCAGCGCGCCTATTACTGGTAGATATCCAGCGGTTGCAATGCCGTTGGTCAGGTAATAGAGCTTCCAGAGCAGGAAATCACCGTATTCGGTATGCAGCTCGCTAATGGTCGGCTCGGGAAGTTGTATAGGGATGATTTTGACAAGACCTATAAAAGTAATGGCCAATGCTAAACGATAGCGCAGTAGCACGCGGAGCCAGTAAAATACACGATCGTCATCGGCCTGAAAAGTCTGCCTGATTTTACGGCCAAAGGCCCAAAACAGCAATAGCGCGAGTGCCAAGGCAATTGCCCAGTTGTAGTATCCGCGCACATCGCTACCGACGAAAGGGCTTTCGGCGATAAAAGAAGTGCGGTAAGTCGCCAATCCAAACCAGTTCTCCAAGGAAAACAAATCTTCAAATGAACTCCCCGTAAAAAGATTGGGGTCATAGGGGATGCTGAGTATTAAAAAGAAGATCAGGCCGATGTATAAAATAGCTGAGCGATAGCGCTTAAAAAAATGAGAGTCTGCAAATGTTGTCATTTCAATACGATTAAATAAAAAAACACATGATTCATCCGATCAATCCAAACCTGGATTTTGTTGTAGATTCGGGTCTATCGAAACCTGAGCGTACGGTATCGGCAGCAGTAGCCTATTCACGGAGGAAATATTGAGCACCTGTTGCGCGCGTCCTGTCCGCAGCAGATCATACCAGCGATGGTTTTCCAAGGCAAATTCAACACGATTTTCATCTTCCACGGCCTGCAGGAGCGCTGCCGCTCCGAGACCTTGCAAGGGTTTGATGTTGGCGCGTGAGCGTATGGCATTTAAGTCCGCCAAAGCAGCTGTCAGATCGCCCGAGCCATTCCGTTGCGCCAATGCTTCGGCGCGGATGAGGTAAAGTTCGGCCGTACGGATCAAAAAGACGGGATCCGTACGGTCTGTTCGGTAATACAGATTGCCGATCAGGATATTCGGATCTGTGGACGAAGAGGTCTTGGATACCAATGCCGTCCGATCCCCACCAACAGCTGGATCCACCAGCAGGTCGTAGATGGCCTGAGAAGGCCTGATCCAGGCAGTCCCCCCATTATTGCCCGACAACCATTGACTGGCCTGACCACTGGTATTGTTGATATCATAGACCAGTTCGAAGACCGATTCTTTGGTATTGGAGGTATTGTTGGCATAAAACGAGCGATATGGACTCACCAAACTATAATTGGTATTATCATCAATAATATACGAGGCATATTTTATGGCTTCGGACCAGTTTTTCTGATACAGGTAGAATCTTGCCAGCAGTGCACGTGCGGTCTTTTTGGTCGCACGGATACGATTGGTTTCATTGGGAAGCAGCTGTTCGGCCTTTTGTAGATCCTGCAATACCTGTGCATAGGTATCAGTCAGGGAGCTCTTTTGGACCTGGGGCAAACTGCTCGCCGAAGTCGTTGGCTGCAACACGATCTGTACACCACCCCAGGTCCTGGCCAGATCAAAATAGGCCAGTGCACGCACGAAATAGGCCTCCCCAACAAGCTGGTTGCGATAGGCCTCAGTAAAAGTGGTCGTCAGCGCCAGGTTAGGTACTTTGGTGATCACATGGTTGGTCCTGTTGATGGTGGCATAGACCTGGTTCCATGCCGTAGCAAGCACAGCGAGGTCAGATTTTACGGTATGATTGGTCAAGGTCTGATGGACAGTTTGGCTACCGCGATACACGATATTGTCCGCCGAAAAGAATCCCAGTAGCTGAAAGCTATAGCCATAATAATCGTTGGACCGAAGTGCTGAGTAAATACCGCGCACGGCTGTTGCGGCAGAACTCCCATCAACGATAGTCACTTCATCAGACACTGAATTCTTGGGCTCCACCTCCAAAAACGAGCTGCAGCTACTTAGTTGGAAGACAAGAAGCGGAAAAAGGAAATATATAATTTTTTTCATGAGCTTTACGGATTAAGGTTAACGTTTATAAGGTGACATTGAGGCCAAGCTGAAACGTCCGGGGCTGTGGTGGCGTTCCGAAGGATCCTATCCCCTGCGCGTTCGGGTTGCTGGTCACATTCGATTCAGGATCACCGGTGTATTTGCTCCACACAAAGAGATTAGACCCTACAAAATAGATACGTGCAGCAGTCAATTTTGCCCGCTCGACCAGCTCTTTCGGCAATTTATAACCAAAAGACAGCTGTCTGAGCTTTAAAAACGAGGCATCCTCCAGATAGCGGCTATTGGCATCGATGGTATAGTTGAGGCCCTCCGAAGTCAGTCGTGGCACATCGGTGATATCACCGGGCTGTTGCCATCTGTTTAGCACATTTTGAAATACGCCACCGCTGCTCGGGTTACGCTCCCGAAAGTAGCGGTTGAGGTTAACGGCATAGTTGCCATATTGGAAACTAAAGTCTACACCCAGATCAAAGTTTTTATAGGTAAAGGTATTGCCTATACCTCCATAAAACTTGGGATAAGCATTCCGAAAAACTTTACGTGCCGAAGTAGGCAAAGAACCATCGCTCAGCTGTCCGTCAAACACGGCTTTTCCGGTCTGTGGATCGACCGACAGCTGTTCGTAAAGCCAGAATGAGTTGAGCGAATAACCTTCTTTCAGGATAACCCAATCGCGGGTATACTGGGTAATCTGCGTGGGCAGTTTCTCTATTTTATTCTTATTTCCCGAGATGTTGAAGCTCGTATTCCAGGCAAAGTCTTTTGTTTTCACGTTGAGTGAGTTGATCAACACTTCATAGCCTTTATTGCTGATCTCGCCCACATTGGCCCAGTATTTTGAAAAACCAGAACTGCCGACAATAGGTCGCTCGAGCAGAAGATCGGAGGTATATTTATGATAAAGATCTACGGTAATGGACAGGCGGTTTTTGAATAGCGCCACATCCAGCCCAAGGTCTGCCTGCGCTGTTTTCTCCCAGCGCAGATTTTCGTTGCCCAACTGGAAAGGACCTGTACTTGGCAACACCTTGCCATAGCTGTCGGCATATTTTTCATTGCCCGACCAAAGACCTCTAGCGGCAAAATTGCTGATTCCGGCCTGATTGCCCGTCAATCCATAGGAAGCCCTAATTTTCAGATCGTTTAACCAGGTTTGATCTGCCAGAAAGGCTTCTTGGCTAATCCGCCAGCCTGCCGAAAAAGCCGGGAAATAGCCCCATCGGTTGTTGGCACCGAACTTGGACGAGCCATCTGCCCGCAGGGTTGCCTCCGCAAAATAACGGTCTGCATAGCTATAGCCTACTCTTCCAAAAAAGGAAGCAATCGTATATTTAGTCCAATTGTCGGATGCAATGATATTGGCTGCCGATGAGATCTGTTTAAAGGAATCATTGGCAAAACCATTCCCCTCCAGGTATTTGTAATCAAGTACGTTGCTCTGCAAGGTATTTCCCAAAATAGCATTCAGGCTATGCTTGCCGAAGGTATTTTGGTACGTCAGGGTTTGTTCGTTTATCCAGGTAGCATTTCTCGATATTCCCGAGGTCGCCTGATTGTTATTCGCGATACCGATACTGGTTTTACTGTTCCAGTACTGTGATTCATCGTATAAGTTATAGTCGGCACTAAAACTGGATTTGAATTTCAATCCCTTCACTAGATCGATTTCCGCAAAGGCACTTCCTACATAACGCAGACTTGTAGTATTGACATCGTAGTTGTCCACCAGTGTATAGGTATTATCAGTACCATTGAGTGATCCATCGGTATTGAATATCGGAACATTCGTTGCCGAAGAAACGGCCGAATTGAAAAGACTTACCTGAGGGCCATCACCTGTACGCGCCTGATTGCGGTAGGTTCTGGAAAAATTATTTGTTAGGCCGATTTTGACACGGCTACTGATCTGATGGTCGAAATTAAACTTTAGATTGGTACGCGAGAAGTCGATTACCTTTATGAAAGCTTCCTGTCCTGTGTAGCCTGCGCCGATATAGAACCTTGATTTGTCGCCGCCCCCCTGTATACCGATATTATAATCCTGCAGCTTCCCATGACGCAACAGGAAACCAAGACGATCATAGGTAGGCTGATCTTCAGGATTTCCTTTCCCGCCTTCCGAAACTGGACGATAAGGCCTGTTGGCGAAAGTCTGTTTCAATGCAGGATTGTCCAATCCGGAGTTTATCCACCACTCGTTGGCGAGGGTTGCTGTTTCGGGACCTGTAGCCAATTTTGGCAACAAGGATTTATTGGCTTCGGCCCAGCCCCCCTGCAAGTTGAGGTCAATTTTGGTACGGCTACCGTAACTTCCCTTTTTTGTGGTAATGATGATCACTCCATTGGCACCCCGGGAACCATAGATCGCGGTTGCCGAAGCATCCTTCAGCACTTCAATCGATTCGATATCTGCTGGGTTGATATCCGTGAGCGGTGAACTGGTCCGTCCACCAAGCCCTATATTTTGGAGCGAAGTATTATTTAAGAATACGCCATCAATAATATATAAGGGATCGCTACTGGAATTGATCGATGTCGTTCCGCGAACCCGCAGAAAGATGCTTTCTCCGGGAACTCCTGAATTGGTGGAAACCTGCACACCGGAAAGCTTGCCCTGCAACTGGGCATCAAAACTTGCTACCGGAATTTTGTTGACTTCGGCAGCGTCGATCTTGGCAACTGCGCCAGTTAGATTTCTTCGCTTTTGTACACCGTAGCCTACGACGACAACTTCATCCAGATCAGAAACGCTAGGTTGAAGCAAGATCTGAATCTGCGCCTCCCGTGCGGTTATCTTTCGACCTTTGTATCCCAAAAATGAAGTTGAGAATGTCAACGGAAGTCGTTGCCCCGTGACAAACTGAAATCTTCCCGACGCATCGGTCTTTACTTGATGGGTAACACCTTCGAGCTTTATGGTAACGCCTTCAATAGGTCGATTGGTAATCGAATCCAATACAATACCTTTCAAGGTTGCGTTAATAAGTGGCTCAGATTGCTGCGAAAATGCAGGCAATAGCAAACCATGTGACAAAAAAATCGTCACGGCGTACTTCCATACGCTATTTTTCATAGGTAAAATTTTAACAGTGAATATTTACAAGTGCCAACGCCAATTGATTACTTGTCAGAAAAGCTGCTTTTATGGAAAGAAATACTTTCCCCTAGACTTAGCTACACATTCGCCTATTGAAATCAGAACAAAAGGATTTACAGTTGCGCAGATTTGCGCTCGATTTGGAAGGGTTAAAATAAAAGTTGTAGTTCATAAATAACATATTAAGTTAAAAATTATGATGATTACTCATGGAAGAGGTTGCCTTATTCAAGCTTGTCTCCTAGGTTGATAAAACAAATATAGTAAACATAAAATAAAATCTACAATATTAGTAGACTTTATTTTTAACTATATTTTCTTCCATAAAAAAATCGCAAGTAAATCGGCTCAGAAAAGTTGGTGGAAATATGTACATTTGAGTGCAGTCAATTACCGATCAGATCATGCAGCTATTTCCTCCAGAAATTTTATCGCCCTACATCAAGCACTATCTTTTTTTGGAAAGTGGTGGTGATCAGCATAAAAAAATGCGGTTATTTTCCGATGGTAACACTGGAATGGTATTTCTTCTCAATGAAGGCCACCTGTCCATCAACGAAAGTCAGCAGCTCCCCGCTTCATTTTTGTATGGTCAGATCAGTCATTTCCAAGATCTCGCCCTGCTGACACAGACTTCGTTTGTTATTATTGTCTTCCAACCCGATGGGCTCTATAAGTTACTTGGTATCCCTGCCCACGCACTAAAAGATCAAATTATTGTTACGCAAGATGTATTTGGACATTCCGTTATCAGACTATATGACAGCCTGATGCATGCGAAGTCCTCAACTGAAAAAGTACATGCATTAAATACCTTCTTTTATGCATATGCAGTCCGGACGAAGTATCCAAATCAGGGACCACTCCCTGCAATTCTGCAACATATCACAGCGCAAAAGGGATTGATTACCGTAGGACAAGTTGTTCAATACAGCGGTTACACCGAACGGCATATGGAAAGAATATTTGCGGAACAGGTTGGAATGAGCCCAAAAAAATTTGGCAATATTGTCCAATTCCATTCCTTTTTGAAATTGCTACGCAGCAAATCAGCTGAAACGAGCTTAACAACGATCAGCCACGAAAGTGGATATTTTGATCAGTCCCACCTCATCAGGGCATTTAAAAAATATACCGGCATCACACCTTCGGAATATTTAAATAGTACAAATCGGCTCGCAATCAACTTTATGGAGTTTAAAAACGCTTCTACTGGGATGTCGGGTTTATACAATTTCAGCTAGGGCCCCGCGTGTAGCTTTGTCTATAGATCAATTAAAGAAATATGGACAACTTAAAAATTGCTACGGCACAATTTGAGCACAAGAGTGCGGACAAGGCTTATAACCTAGCCATTATCGAACGACTTGCGCAAGAGGCCGCCGCACAGGGTGCTGAGGTAATTGCATTTCACGAATGCTCCATAACGGGGTATACCTTTGCCCGAAATTTAGATAAACAACAAATGCTTGCGATCGCCGAACTTGTCCCAGACGGCGAAAGTACACAAAAGCTGATTTCAATAGCCGCTAAATACAACATCACTATCCTCGCGGGCCTGTTTGAAAAGGATGAGGACGACAACCTATATAAACCTTATATCTGTGTAGACAAAAGTGGCCTAATTGCAAAGCATCGTAAGCTTCACCCCTTTATAAACCCCCATTTGCAAGCAGGGCAAGGCTATACTATTTTTGAAATTCACGGTTGGAAATGTGGTATTTTAATCTGTTATGATAATAATGTCATCGAGAATGTACGCGCAACAAAATTATTGGGTGCCGATATCATCTTTATGCCCCATGTAACTATGTGTACCCCTTCTTCCCGACCTGGCGCAGGTTTTGTTGATCCGCAGCTTTGGCAAAATCGCGAAAACGATCCAACCAGCTTGCGCTTAGAATTTGACGGAATGAAAGGACGCAGCTGGCTGATGAAATGGCTGCCAGCCCGGGCCTATGACAATGCGCTCTATGTTGTTTTTTCAAACCCCATCGGCATGGATGACGATCAGTTAAAAAATGGATGTTCCATGATCCTAGATCCTTTCGGGGATATTCTGACTGAATGTCGTACATTTGAAGATAGTTTTACAATAGCCACCATTACGCCCGAAAAACTGATTCAAGCCGGTGGATATCGTTACATAAATGCTCGAAGACCAGATCTCTATGGTGACATTATCGGCCAACAGCATGAGTCCCAACAAAAAGTGGTCTGGTTGCATACCGACAATCGCTAATCCCGCTAAACCGAATGGCTACTTTAAGACCTTTTCACATGGTCTTAAAGTAGTTTATCCAATAATGTTATCGATCAACCTCCAGCTATTTGCCAGACGACAGCACGTCCAACTACCTTAAGAAAAAGCACTTGTCTTTTCTCATAATACAAACGCCAAAAAGCCATTAGAGACCGACAAAAAAAGACATAATGGGCTATAAAAATAGGTGTCTCTTACTGCAAAAGAAGACTTTCTGTACTTCTTAAAGATGCCGACAAACTTCATATCGCCAATAAATCGGAGAAGGAAAATACCACTGACCATATACATCCCATAGCGAATATACTTTGCGTCTACCGGAACATCCAAAACTCCGATGGCACATAGATTTACAAACGCAAAAATCAATAATCCGATAGCAACCAGCAAAGTGCCTACCCGGGTGGGATTAAATATCCTTCTGCCATTCAGATCGGTCGGAACGGCAACAGCCATTCCCCAATGTCCACCGAGCAGCCAGAAAAAATGCAACAAAGCCAAAAAAATAAAAATAGTGGCGATAACGATTGAAAGTACAAACTCCATAAGGTAAATATAACGTATTTTAACTTGCCTATTTCAGGTTTCTCCTGAAACAGGCAAGCTATGCAGCAGCAGAAATGCGAATTATTAAATAAACAATTCATAGCATATCTTGGAAAAAGTCAGTAGGACAAAAAAAGTAAAAATAAAATAACCTCAGAGTGTATGACCTCTGAGGTTATTTCTTATTGTACTAAGCAAAAGTTAAAAAACAGGTTTCTCTATTTCACATAACTCCAGCTGAAATCTTTCCCATGGACATCCACTTCGAGATGCCCGGGCGCAGTCCCCTCAAAAGCTCCATGCCACCAATTGCCCGATACTGCTCCTGCTGTAATAAACTGTACCCCTTTAACTTTAATCTCTTCATACAAATGCATATGCCCCTGCAGGACCAGCTTTAGGCTGTGGTCTTTAAAAAGATCAAACACCTGCTTTTGGTTTGTAAAAGTATCTGCAGCTGTATAACGCCCCTCTAAAACCGGATAATAAACCGATAAAAAAGGGACATGGGAGATAATCACCAAAGGCTGATCTTTGCCTGTTTTTTCGACAAGATCTTTTAGCCAAGCCAGCTGCTTGTCACCAATAACATAGTGGTTATCTTTGGTTTCCACACTATTCAACACGATAAACCTCCAGCCTTTATGGTCAAAACTGTAATAGGTCTGACCAAACGCCTTTTCAAAGAGCGCAAAATCATTAGTGCCGTCGCGCAAATCGCGCGGCAAACGATCATGATTGCCTATAGCCATGTGGTAAGGCTTTTTAGTGCGGTCAAAAAGTCCCTTCAACGACTTGATTCGTTGCTCGCCAGCCGATAGATCAGCCGATTTCAGATTGTCAATATCCACATTATCGCCACCGCTTAGCAGCAGTTCCACCTGAGGTGACAGCGATTTTAACCGTAGCTCCACTTGCCCAAGTGTAGAATCGCTATGCACATGCAGATCTGTTAAAAATGCAAACTTAAATTCCTGTGCACTGATTCTCACAAGGCTACATAATGTGAGGAACAGAAAACATAAAGCCCTTGTCATCGCATTTTTCATTACCATCCAAATATTTGTTTAAGATTATCATTTAAAAGTATTTCCCCTTGCGGTATGGGGCGATAGTAGAATTTAGGCACCTCAAAGGTTCCTGTATTTTCGATCGTTTCGACTGTACCATTATTCCCTTCCGATAGGAATACGCCTACATCCTGCCCAAAACGGCCAACACGATAATACTGCAATTCTCTCCCCAGACTGTTTTTCTCTTTCACCGCCGGAATGGACGATGAGGAAGCTAACAGTACGATATCCGGAATACCATCGCCGGTCATATCATGCTGCCCCAATCCGGAGAAGTAAATGCCCTCACGCTTGTTTTTCAACAATTCACCCACATTCCAACGCATCAGATCCGTGAAACGGAATCCCTCAAAAGCCAGCTCAACGCGACGCTCGCGTCTGATCTCCAGCACGAGATTACGCTGGTTGCTTTCTACATTGGAGTAACGTGTCACCATAACGGGATCGATACCTACGCCTACAACCATATCCGGCATACCCGCACGTCTACGCAACAGATTGATACTACGATCAAGATCGGCTTGCGTCAGCTGTCCCAGCTCGGCCTTTGCTTCGGCAAAATTCAATAAAACCTCCGCATAGCGATATAAAGGAATATCAAGATTATTGCGCGCTTCCAGACTGAGCGTATTCTGAAATCCTTTAATCTGATGGTAGCCCGAGAAATTTTTGGCCAATTGCTGCACATACAGTCCCGCCCCTTGCGCATAGGTATGCGAATAAATCAACTGCCATCCCGGATAAGCATACGTTTGTGCCAGACGTGGATCGCGGTTTTCGAACTCTTTGACGAAGGTGTTTTTTTCATAACCTGGCTGGGCCGCATAAAATGAACCATCTTTCATCAGGTAGGCCTGCACAAGATCACGCAAAGGATAGTACTCATAATTACCAAACATACCCGGCCACGAATCTGCGTTGAGTACATTGTTGGCATAAAAACGTCCAAGTACGATCTCTTTGTTGTTTTCAAGATTTTCACTAAAAAATAAAGTGCCGTAGTCCTGATTGGGCTTACCGGTATTGTATATACTGAAACCACCCTCGCGCATCTGCTGATCACTCAACGCTTGTGCTTTGTTCAGAAATTCAGTCGCCGTGGTTTTCAATTCCAGTTCGTTGTGGTATTTCCGGTAGGTTCCTTCATATAGGGCAAAGCGGCCATATTCCTGCAGCACCACCCACTTGTTGACCGTACCCGATTTTATTCGGGGCTGTACGTTTTGTGCGGCAAACTCAAAATCTTCCATGATTTTCTGCACCACCGTTGCTCGTGGGTCGCGCTTGGCAAAAAGATAATCCGTATCTCCAACCTCCAGTGCTTTATCCACCCAGGGCACATCTGAGAAACGCTGCACTTTCTCTACGTAAAACCGAGCGCGAAAATAACGGCCTAGTCCCTCATAATGTGCCTTTTCACTCTCACTGATCTTAGCCTTGCCCATATGCTGTAGAAAGAAATTTATTTTGCGGAGCTGTTCCCAGCTCCAGCCTCCTGATATCGTCGCCGCAGAGGCATTACCGGCCATAATGGTTTTGATCTCCGTATTGCCTGTTGTACTTGCATTGTCTGTAGTGGCATCCGATTGATAGATCCCTATTCCTGAAAAATTGTACAATCCATTGATATACAACTCCAGGTCGGTCGCTGTATTGAAGAAATTTTCGTTATTGATCGCAGTCTCTGGAACACGATCCAAGTAGTTGTCGTTACAGCTTACAAGCAGAGAAAGACCTGAACATACAACGGCTAATTTTATATATTTATTTATCATGATAAGCAATTAAAAGGTGACTTGAATACCTGCAGAAAAACTTCTTTGAAATGGATAAGTAAGCCCATTACCTACACGGTCCGAACCTGCAGTTGGATTGGTATACGTATTTTCGTTCAGTGTCTCCGGATCAAAATAGCGCTTCACAGCAGACCATTCGATGATATTTTCACCACTTAGATAAACACGTAGGTTACTGATCTTGGCACGTGAAGTAATAGATTTGGGTAAGGTATACCCTATCGTTAGGTTTTTCAGACGTAGATAGGCCGCATTCAGCAAATAATTGGTCTGTGGAATGGCCAGTCCTTGGGCTTGGTCAATCCGGGTACCCAAGTTACGGTCGGCAAGCCATGACTGTAAGATCGGGTAAGCCGCATTGAGGTTTTGATCGGCCAGTCCCAAATTCAAATAAGCTTGCGAATGTTTCGCACGGTCGATATCCGAATCACTTCCCGGACGGTAGAAATCAAGTAAGTGCCCATAAAAGTTACCATAAGGCTGTTGGTATGTCCCCCAATACAGGTAGTCCAACGGATAATAATCGCGTTTACCAATGCCTTGAAAAAATGCCCTAAGATCGAAACCTTTCCAATCTGCAGACAGGTCTATACCAAATTGATAACGTGGCGTGGAGTTACCAATGATCTTGAGGTCTTTGGTATCGCCAAGTGTATATCCTTTTTCAATCTTACCATTACCATCCTGATCCACATAGGTAGGCCATCCCGGTACAATCGATAAGGCGCCCCAGGGAATGATCGAAGTCTGGTCCAACTTGGCAATCTCAGCCTCGTCTTTGAAAAGTCCGTTGCTTTGCAAACCCCAGATCTCCCCCATTTGCATGCCTTCATAATATTGCAGAATGCTTTTATTTGGGTTGTCAAAACGTGTAATTTTGGACTGTGAGTCCGACAGCAATAATTTGGCATTGAAGCGTAATGGTGCGTTAGCCAACTCGAAACGATCCTGAAAATTGACAGTCAATTCCCAGCCATTGGTCTTTAGATCAGCAGCATTCTCCCGTGGCTCACTTGCGCCCAAAATATTGGGAAGATCTCTGCCCAGTGTCAACATCCCCAAGGTACGTCTGGAGTAATAATCAAAACTTGCCGAAAGTTTATTTTTGAGTACCGCAACGTCCAAACCAAAATTTACGGTATTCACCTTCTCCCAGGTATAATTGGGAGAAACCAAAGGTGGAACACCAATATAGATTCCCCGTTCACTGCCGAACAAATAATCGGCATCCTTTTTTTCCATCGAAGGGAGGTAGCCGTAGTTCGACACCGACTGATTGCCCAATTGACCATAAGATACCCTCAGCTTCAATAAATCTAATCCAGCGACAGACGACATAAACTTTTCACGGTCTATACGCCAGGCAGCTGAGCCCGAAGGAAAAAAGCCAAAACGCTTACTTTTCGGAAATCGGGAAGAGCCATCGTAACGACCATTGAATTCAACAATATATTTATCATCATAAGTATAGTTCAACCGATAAAATGCACCACGTAAGGCATAAGTATCAATAGCTTCACCCATTTTCATTGTTCCTGTTGCAAACTGAATGGTTGGAAAGGATTCTGAAATAAGTCCGGCGCGTTCTGCAGTGATCACTTCATACCGGTAATCCTCCTGGTTAAAGCCCAATACCGCATTGACCTGATGTTTATTAAAAGATTGCAAATAAGTACCGTAGATATTATAAACGTTGTAATAGGAAAAACCCGCTTCACGATAAGCCCCTGTTGTCCCCTCTTTACGGACATCGTCCGGACCATAACCGATCTCGTATTGCTTGGTGTACCAATTGCGGTTTAACGAATTACGCTGGAAAGTATAATCTGCATTTACTTTGAATTTATTACCAAAAAAGCGGAGCTCAGTATTGAAGGTAGATTGTACATCCAGACGTTTACGATCGCTTTTACCGCCATCAACCATTTGTGCGGCAATGATACCTGCCGAAGAATTGGCCCATGTTCCATCCGGGTTCTTATCAAAAGAAGTTGGAAAAATATTGTAGATATCGGGCAAACTCATTTGCGAAGGCGTAAGCCTACGTGTACTTCCGATCACTGTATTGTTACCAAAGGAAATAAAATCAGAAAGCCTATAGTTTACTTTAGAACGCAGGTTATAGCGGTCAAAATAATCCTCGGTCAACTTAACAGGCGAATTTTGTCGGTTGTAGCTACCACTGATATAGTATTGTACTTTTTCATTTGAGCCCGAGATTGACAGGTCGTGCGTATTGGTTGCATTCCAGTCGGATAAGAAATAACGTGTCCAGTCCCTGTTGCCCATATATTCCCAGAGCTTGGAATCTGAAGGATTGATACGCACACCGGCAATGGAAGGATTGTCAGATCGCTCTTTTGCATATTGGTAAAACTGGTCCGAATAGTTGACATTATCCCAGGGTGTATTATCGGTTGACGTCTCCAATAGCCTCGAAAATACATAAGGATCCGTTATTTTATCGGGCATTACTGTCGGGGTATTCCACGTAAAGTTATTTGAATAGCTCACTTTCACATCGCCTTTCCCTGTTTTTGTCGTGATGATCAGAACCCCAAAGGAGGCACGGGCCCCGTAGATCGCCGCAGCCGACGCATCTTTGATTACCGTAAATGATTCAATATCCTGTGGCGCAATCCGGATCAATTCGGCTGCCGAAATAGGAACATTATCTACCAAAATTAATGGATCGCCACCATTGATCGATGTAATTCCACGGATATTGATTTTAGGTTCCGCTCCCGGTGCTCCGGAGTTGAACTGTATATTCAAGTTGGGTGAAATCCCTTGAAGCCCCTGCGCAGCATTGGAAATAGGCCGGCTTTCGAGCACATCGCCACTAATCTGATCTACAGCACCAGACAGGTTGGTCTTTTTCTGTGTACCATACCCCACAACGACCACCTCGTCCATTTGATTTGAAGCTGCGTCTGTGAGCTGAAAGACCACGCTCGATCTTTTACCGGAAGTAACAATATACTGGCACTCCTCTTTTGGCAGTAGTCCTGTATAAGTCACTAAAATACAATAGTTGCTATCCACCGGCAAATTATTAAACATGGCTTTCCCCTGCTGATCGGCTTGACCGGATCGTTTCAGGTTGCTATTCTTGTTTTTTATGGTCACCGTTGCATTGGCCAAACCTTTTGACTTTGCATCCTGCACGATGACAACAAGTTCCCCGCTTTGTTGGGCAAAACCCTTTTGGCCAAAAGCAATTGCTAGTAGCAGTAATAAAGCCCCCTTGGCTGGCCTTTTACCTGTTGAAAATTGTTGCATAGTTTTCATTAATAATTGAGCATAGTTTTCCCAGGCCTCCCGAAAAAGGGAGGCTCAATAGTGTTTTTTTATGGATTTTATTGACTGTTTTTTAAGATCGTATAGGTATTTGTTTCGGAATTAAACTTGAGTTCGAGCTCATTTGCAATACAGATCGTTTGCAGAATCTGCGCGACCTCATTTTCTGTTGTATATGTACCATAGAATGATAGTCCTGCCACATCATCCGGAGAAAAGAGAATCGTTGTGCGGTAGAAAGACGCCAAGGCAGGAAGCACTTCCGCCAAAGGCTTGTGGTGAAATTCCAATGTCGTTGGTACGAGCTCTTCCACTGGTTTTTCCAGTTTCAAAACAGGTTCTTTTTTGGGTTGTACAACTTTTTCCGCCCAAGTTTGCCCTGGAGTCAAATAGGCAAGAAGCTTTTCTTCCCCATTTTCGCCACGCTCCTTAATGGAAACTCTTCCTGTGATCAGGCGCACACTAGGCTTCCTATTTTTGGCCTCCTGCACAATCCAAAAAGAAGTTCCTAAAGCCGTTGTCAGGATATTGCCCGATAGAACTGTAAATGGGCGCGATTTATCGTGTGACACCTCAAAAAAAGCCTTTCCTTGCAATTGAATCGCGCGCTGCTTTTCTGGAAAAGGTTGCATAAAGGAGATTGAAGAATTTGCCAAAAGACGGACTTTACTGCCATCTTCCAATACAATCGCGCTATCCTGTACAACAGCATAGGTTATCATTTTGGACTTATCGACCGTTTTTTCGACCTTAACGAACTGCCTATTTTTGGCATCCCCGTCACTATTCCGATCGAGTAAATACCATCCAAATGAAAAACAAAAAAGAACAACTGCGGCAACCTTACCCCATACCAGCCAAGGTGGATGTGCGATTTTAGTAGGTGTTTCGGTGGCTAGCAAACGGAGGTCTATCTTTTTTTTCATCCGCGTTTGAACCCCTTCCATATCAGCTTTGTACCCTTCTAAGACATCAAGTTCCTGCAACCAACGCATTAAATGTGCCCGTTCGCCATCCTTTATCTGTCCTGATGAATACTTTTGGATCAATTCTTCCAATTCCCTTTTTCTGTCTTGCATACACCCTATAGTTGCTCCAATTGGGTGATCGTACCATCGAAAAACCGTTAAGTTTATGTAAAGTTTATTTTAAAAAATTTAATCAAGAACACCTTGGATAAGGATTAAAAAAAGAGTAGAAAAGATAAGGACACGAAGACTGTCGGATTTAGCTGTTGCTGCTGCATGTGCTGGCGCACAAGATTCAACGCTTTACTTAATTGGTTTTTTACAGTTTGAAGCGATATGCCAAGTTGTTCCGCAATTTCATGATTACTGAGACTACGTTGGTATTTCAAATTAAAAACAACGCGCATACGGTCGGGCATTTCTACTACAGACTGTTCAATCGCAATCAGTACGTCTGTGTAATTTTCTTCATAGTCCACGATAGGAAAAATATCATGCAGACCATCTTGTACCATTAAGCTATACTGTTCAATATGTTTTTCATGCACACCTTTCTTTCTGAAATACTGAAACAACTTATGGTATAGGGCCGAAATAAGATAGGCTCGCAATCCGCTATGAATATTGATCATGGCCCTTCTTTGCCACAGATCCACAAAGAGATCCTGAACAAGATCCATGGCCAGATCCACATCGCCTAACTTCTTAACTGCAATACGGAAAAGTGTGCTCCAATGATGCTCATAAATCTCATCAAAAGCACTATAATCTGCATTTACCAGACGTTCTAATAGGATAGCGTCTATCGTTTTCACAAGCATACTCTCTAGATCAATAATTCTTCGTCAGCTGTAAAGATCATGCTTTAATACAACTACAATATTAAGGACAGGTAAAGAATATATTAACAACAAAAGCCAGTTATTTATGCATCTCCCCGACTTGGAAAGCTCCACCGAGCTATTATATAGCTCATTAAAAGTTACTCCATGTTATAATTTGTGAAAGCGAATACGTCATTCTAAAAAGCATAAATCTAACGCAAACCTTTAGCTTTATCCACTTTATTCGAGGCCATTTAATTGATATCAGATCTGTAGAAAAATTGCGATGATGATCTTAAAATAGCCAAGGTATATACACATGGTATGTTCTACAGTTAGCAATAATGAATCACGAAAATATTAACTATTTAAATCCACCTACCAACGGGGCCGAATCAGACCCGGATGCCGAAGTTCAATCCATTTACCATTGGAACGGTCAAACATTTCGACATCTGTACAAGCATGTTCCTGACAACTTGATCAACAGAAAAATTGATAAGCAAGGACTCATGTCAATTACTAATTTCTGTACAACGTTTAGCTTTAGCAAAGCACAGATGGACAAGTTAATTCTGGACGGCCGTATTGCACTATTTGTCGAGCGTAAATCTGGATCACTTTATGTTTTACCGCAGGATACTTTTAATACAGTCAGGTTTGAGGAAAAGATCAGCCTTTTCCGAGATCACACTACTTCAAGGATCAAAATTATAATCGATATCATTTTGTACTTGGGTGCCGTTGATATGGAGGATAAAGAAATGATTCTTCTCAACAGGTATTTTAAAAATATGGAGCTTACTATACAGGAAGAACTAGGGATGGTTGAAGAGGTTGAGCTGATTATAGAAAGATTTATCAATAACCTGATAGATCTGATGTATAATAAAAAAAAGAACGAACAACTGATTATACAACTAAATGAAAAAATAAATAACCTTAAATAGAAAATAGTTAAATCACTGTCCGTAAAGGTCCAGCAAGCAGGCACAAATCAACCCCAAAAATTAGATTTAACTGATTTTTTCTATAATGATTTTATTGATTCAGAGTTACCACCCAGACTCATTAATATCTTGCTTAAAAACAATTTGAATAGCCCCAAGGATCTTTTGTATGCGACAAAAGAAGAACTCTTAAGTCTGAAAAATTTTGGCAAAAAATCATATTTAGAGCTAGAACAATATTTCCTACAGCGCACTGGGCTTACAATGGAGAGGCTAAAAAATTCATTATAAATGAGGGCGCTGTTGTTTCAACAAATGCTACTTATTGCTTGCTCTTTCATAATGAAGATCACAAAAGGGAAACAAACTAGCCCGGATAAGATCAAACGAATAGATGGTTACCTAGAAAACCGGATAGCTTGGGGTAGCTATCCGGACGAATAAGAACAACCGACTAACATAGAGATTCAATAGCATACTTGTTGTTAGACCTAGCGCGAGAAACTTGATGTTTTCATAAGCATTTGGAAGTATCTCTCTGTCGGATGTAATTACCCACATCGTCTTGCAATTGTGGGTCAGCGTGTTGTTAACAAATTTAGCACAAACCTCAACGTTTAATGCGGATTGAAGATGACAGTTTAGGTAGGAATCAAGCTATTGCTTGGACACAACGTGAATAGCCAAAAAGAAAAGTCTCAAAAAATACGTTACCATGCATTTTTCGAGACTTTGCTTTACTTTACTTTACTTTACTATAAAACAGCCTATTGAATCAGATATCCCCCGTCAACTGGTAGATAAGCTCCGGTACAGAAACTCGCATCATTGGAAGCAAGAAATAGAAATGCCTTGGCGATCTCTTCAGGTTTTCCTAATCGCTTCATCGCATGTTTAGATTCCATATAGGTTCTATACTCATTACTGGAAGCACTGTTGTTCATTAGCAATGGCGTTTCAATATAACCTGGACCTATGGCATTAACTCTGATATTGCTGGTTGCATTTTCAAGAGCAGCAACTTTGGTTAGCCCGATCAGACCATGCTTTGAGGAGGCGTAAGAACCGATTCCCACTTCACTCACCTGGCTCATAATGGAGCCCATATTAACTATACTTCCACCCGACGGTTGCTTCCGCATCTGTTCGATCTGGAATTTCATACAATAAAAGACGCCGCTTAAATTAACATTTAAAACTTTGTGCCATTCTTCCAGTGATTTTTCATGAATATAACTTGAATCGACAATTCCCGCATTATTTAAGGCAACATCGAGACTTCCAAAAGCCGCTATGGTCTCGTTCACCGCTTTTTCAACATTTTCGGCCTTAGAAACGTCGCATTGTACAAATTTAACCTCTCCACCCTCGGCTGCAATTTCTTTTAGGGCTTCTCTGTCTTCCGATAAATCAGCAACAACTACCTTAGCTCCTTCTCGTGCAATCAAAATTGCAGCTGCTTTGCCAATACCTGAATTTCCTCCAGTTATAAAGGCAACTTTATTTTCAAATCTTTTCATATCATTCTGATTTTATTTCGATCAAATTTAATGTCGTACCACCATTTTTTAGTCTTCTATTTGTCACAACAAAATCATAAACAACTAATAACTAGTTAAATATATAATTTGATAAAGCGAATGAATAAATCTGAAAAGTCAATCTCCTGTCGGCTCCCCTTTTTTACCGCTACAGCTTGTGGATGGTTTCCTTTCAAACTTCTTCACTTTAAACCGATGACAACTGCGCGCTATTTTGGCAAGTGAATAGTTACAATGTCTGATTGCTACCATAGATTAAGAGTTATCGAAAACAAGGATTTACTTTCTTTTTTCGATAGCTTTTTGAACTTAATTCGATTTTTTCATCAATTTCTACAAGATTTCGAAACCGCTATTTTCTTTGAAACAAATTGCATTAATAGCATTAAAATGGACATTTTTATCTTTTCATTTATTACAATCTGCCATCAATATTTAGATTTTTTATTATCCTGAACAATTTGTAACATTCCTGTTTCATAAAAAATAGATTGATATATTTGATCTTTCACATCAGGAATATGTGGAGCTTGTGTTTGTTTTTTATGTGGCCACGTTTCAAACTCACTCAAATTATAGTTGATTAAAAATTTATAATTATGAAATTGAGAAAAAAAATTCTCCTAGGACTGCTGATTTCTTCTACGGCGCCATTCTTCGTAGCCTGTAACAAAGATTCTGAAGCTCCTTCCACCGAAAATCAGGATATTACAGCATTAAAAGCCGTGGCAGCAGCAGACATACCGGTTGGATTTGAAAACGCACATGTTTGCAAGGATGTTTACCTACCTGGAGCAACCGATCCTAGAGGTGCGGTAATCACATCCAAAAAATGGCAAAATGGAAGTGTAGTGACTGTCCGAATGTATGGAGGCTCAACGAAAGTCCGCAGCAAGGTAATGCAATACGCTCAAGAATGGTCCAAATATGCCAATATTACCTTCAAATTTATTGAAACTGGTAACGCTCAAATTAGGGTATCCTTTGTTCAGGGCGCAGGCTCATACTCTTATTTCGGCACTGATGCACTTAGAATTGCTTCCGATCAAGAGACCATGAATTTTGGTTGGTTCGACGATAATACCTCGGACTCAGAGTTCAGCAGAACTACGATCCACGAATTTGGCCATGCCCTGGGAATGATACATGAGCACCAACATCCTCTAGCCAATATTCCTTGGGATAAGAACAAGGTCTATACGTATTATGCAGGCTACCCAAATTATTGGACCAAGGAACAGGTCGACAATAACCTGTTTGCTAAATATGCAACCAATCAAACGCAATATAGCAGCTATGACAAAAATTCCATCATGCATTATTCGGTTAGTAGCGAATTGACAACGAATGGATTCAGTGTCGGCAACAATACTGTTCTATCTGCTACCGATAAACAGTTTATTGCACAAGTATATCCAAAAAACTAACAGTCTTATTCAAATACAGTTCCCGTATACCCTACTTTGGTAGGGTATACGTTATTCATCGTTAATGAAAACAAGTTTTCTAGCATGTATTGCTTTTATTTTTTTCAATACTGCCTTTTGTCAAAAAAAATCGATCGTTAGCCTATCGCCCTATTTCGGCTTAAGCCAGGAAAACCTGGACTGGAACATCAGCGGCGATCAAAATGGTAGCAATCCCAATATATTATCCGAACTGAAATGGAAAGGCGTTCGGGGTCCTAAATTGGGAATGACGGCAGATTTCAACCCGATTGGAAATCTTTATTTTCGGACAGACTTTGCCTTTACAATTTTCACGGTGGGAAAAGTCAGTGACATTGATTATGCAGGAGACAACAGGACTTTCAAAACAGCAGAATTTCAGGTATATGGAGATAAGGGATACTCGGCTCAGATCCTATTGGATGTTTTATATAAGTTCAATGTAAATCAGCATATCGCTCTTTTACCGCATGTCGGATATTCCGGCCAATTTCAATCTTTTTACATGGTCGATGGCCCTATACCTGTTTTGGCTGGGCAACAGCTGAATAGCGCTTACCAACCGCAATGGCAAGGCATATCCTATGGATTAAGCGTAAAGCTGACCAACAATTCTTGGTCGGCTGATCTCGATCTCTACCGTTTTTATCTTCCCCGATATCATGCGCGGGCCAACTGGAACCTTCAGCAGGATTTCAAACATCCCGTCAGTTTCGTCCATCGATCGAAAGGATATGGTTGGAAAACAAACTTTACGACTCATTACAAACTTTCAGACAACATATCCCCTTTTTTAAAATTCGAATTCCAAACGCACAGCGCTGGTTATGGCAGAGATATGCTATTTCTGAATGATGGTGAGGTCGTCCAAAGCCGATTGAATGGGGTCAGAAATTCAAAGCTTGCTGCAGCTTTGGGAATTACCTACACTTTCTAAGACCCTGAATTTCCTAAGGTTAAATTCAAAAAAACCTTCCCTCTTTTCGCTTTATATCTCTTTATACCTTTTAGGAGCCACACCTGTATTTATCTTAAAAAATCGTGAAAAATAGGATGGATCAGAAAATCCTAGTCCCGCACTCACCTCTTTGACCGAAAAATCACGCATAAAAAGAAGCTTTTTGGCTTCATGGAGAACTCTATTGTGGATTACACTTGTAGCTGTCTGCGACAGCAATTTGACACAAAGGGTATTGAGGTAATTGACCGTGATATTCAGTTTGCTTGCATAGAATGATGGAGATTTTTCTTCCCGAAAATGGATATCAATAAGGGAAATAAATTCAAACAGTATTGGATTACCATAATATTCGGAATGATGTAGCCGATTAAAAATCTCATTGTTTATAATCTCAGCTGCAATAGCAAGATTTGCTTTCAAGATTTCACTATTTGGAACGGCTGATACGATTTCCTTCCGAATACCGGCAAACACGTGTGTCAGTTTCTCAATACCGTCTTCAGACATGTCAATAACCGGGTACTTTTGGTATAGTGAAAATATAAACTTCAACTGGTCTACAAATGTCCTGAATATGCCCCGGTTAATCAATACCTGTTCAACGATAGCACCTTCTTCAAGTTCCAGCGAGTGTAAACTCCCGGGGAATACCAGATGTACCTGGCCCACCTTAAGCTCGTATTTTATAAAATCGATGATATGTGTGCCCGCCCCCTGTCTCACAAACATTAAATAACAAAAATCGTTCTTGTGGAGGATTTCCCGTTCTTTGGGACCGTTCAGCTCCAATATGACCGGTAGCTCTTTCAGATCTTTACGAATGACAAATGAGTCAAAAGAATAAATTGGAAAATTCGTGTTTTTCATAATTCCTTGGTTTTGATTATCAGACGACTCTTCCCGATATCCCATTAAATCGAGGAAACCTTGTCGCGTGGTACATCAAAAATAGCGAGAAAAAATACATATTCAGGTTCGTTACATTGCATACAATCTGCTTTTTTCGATCAAAAAACAATTGTTTTGAACAATCCAACAACAATACAAATAATTGATATTCAAAATTTTACCCAACACCTTTAATTAATTATGTAATTATCAAACTACCCACGAAATTGATAACTTTTTCAAGGATTTTGAAAATTGAAATTGTATCACTGTGGCTTACATAAACCTATTTCTGAACTCCTTTGGGTTATAACCTGTTTTGGCCTTAAAAAATATGGAAAACCTGGACATTGTACCAAAATCTAACTTGAAGGTAATTTCCTTAATGGAATATGTTGTACCTAAAAGCAATCTTTTAGCTTCCCGCAGTATTCGCTGGTCGAGGTTCTCTTTGGCGGTCAAGCCTGTATATTCTCTACATTGCGAACTGAGATGCCCCGCAGTAATAGCCAATTTATCTGCGTAAAACCCAATATTTTTTTGTGCAATAAAATTTTCATCCAATAGAATATAAAAATTGATAATAAGCTGTGGTAAACGTTTCTTTCCTTTTTCCACCAATTTAGCAACCAGGGTATCTATTAATCGCAGTATCAGTTCGGTCCGAACCTTAATGATGGGGCCAAACCTAAAATCTGCAAGTTCCTGTTCGAGAATAAAGATTTCTGATCCTAATTTGCGATAGAAATGCTCATTGATATTCAGCACTAAAAATCGATTGATCCGCGAACTCAAAAGATAACTGTCGTAGAGCATGCTTTCCAAATACTCCTTTTTTATAATCAGTTTATGTCCCACAGCACAATCTGCAGTGTCCCAACTGTGAATCTGTCCGGGAAATGAAATATGGATTTGAAGATCTTTTTCCTCATAGGTTTCAAAATCAACAGTGTGGATTCCCTTACTTTTTTTGAAAATGATAAATACATAGGAGTCCGGCGAACGAAAGTTCTCGTTCTTGCTAGCGCCTGCCAATTTGAAATAAGCCACATCATTGAGAATAATTGCCTCCGATTCAAGATCTTTTGTAATTGCTTCGAGGTTGCTAAAATATTCTTCCATTAAATCCATACCTTCTTTTAAGGGTACTTTTAGCAAAAGAAAGACCATAAATACAAACAATCCCTACAGGATAAGTATAGATACATGTTAAAACACACACTATCAGCACATTGAATTGTATTATTTTTTTTACATTATAATTTTGCAGTGGGTTTTCACCTTTTATCGTCCCAGGCTTACCGGTGGCGGGCATGATCTTCAGGAACTCTTAATCAGGGATATTTCATGACATTTCATGCATAAAATAGCCAAATTCATGGATAAATCAGGGCAAATACCCAAATAGGTTCCATTATTGTTATCTGATGCCGAAAACCTTAATTTTCTTTAATAATTCCATTGCTGGAAGTGCTTTTTTCTGTTGTCTTCATTTTCATGAATTCAATTTTGTCTAATTGCCAGACTTTTGTTTTTAAACTATCGATATTGTAACTAAGCCTTTGTAGCATAATTGGTTTTAACGGCTTTTGCACTGTTTCCGTAGGTTTTTCGGCCCGAATAAATAATCTCATTAAGATGCTCATACAGTCTAAATTAAGGTTAAAGCGTATTGGTGAATTTCAAATTGAATAATTGCTAAATTTTTATCAGTTGCTAGGTTATTGTTGGAAAAATTCCCCGGTAGCTTCGCATACCGAGCATAATATGGGCAAAGCCTATCATTTTATCCCTGGATGTATTTTTTCCAAGACTGGCTACCTGCGCCATCAATTTACCAAATTCGTAAGCCAGCATCCTTTCCTGTTCTTCTGCCCAATTCATCAGCTTTTCGAGGTCATCGCCAAATTCGTGATATTTACGTAGCTCGAGATAATGAGGATCCACTTCCATCGCTGCATACAATTGGTAGAAATTCTGATAGATAGATTCAAGAACGACGTAAAACCATTTGAGTTTTTCATCGTCGTAGTTCGCCAGGGACTCTGTATCCGTTGCTAGGTGTTCTAGCTCCAAAACAAGCAATGTAACGACATCATTTGTTTCAAAGGCCACATCGAGATCATTGCTTATCTCATTATTTACAATACCATGTTCTTCAATTGTAAATGTATCCGACAAATGTTCCATCAGTGACCGGTATATTGAAAGAACTTCGATCGGTTTTTCTGAGTCGAGATGGTCTGAAACGTCAAATTCAACACCAGTTTTATGCAACAGCTCTCCATTGGAAAAGCTGTCTTCTAATTCCCGGTATTTAGGATCAGGCAATAGTTTGTCTTTCCTAGACACATAGCCCAAATAAGGTTCCTTTGTCCATTTAGTATAAAGTTCCCGATCACTATAATTGGGGTTTCTAAACTCAAAAGACAATACACAAGCTTTTTCAATGGCATCTCTCAGGCAGTTGCGGTCATTCAAATCAAAGATTTCTTTATCGATATTAAAATCAAATATATAGGCTATTTTGATAAAGGAAAGACCGAGTGAAAGCTGCGCCGCTTCACATTTCTCATATACGGCATTCCAAAGGGAAAATGCCAGCTCTTCTTCCCTACTCCAGTTTTTTTCAAATTCTCCGACAGCCTGCCTAAACCAACATACACTATCGATCAACTCTGTACGATCCAATATATCCAGCTGCGACAGAAACTGAAATTGCCATTCAGACAGAAACATCTTATAGTGTGGAGTTTCTATTGCTGTTGTACCAACACTTGGTGCAGTTTGCATTTCCGCACCGATACACATCGACAGCAAGCTATCACAGAGATTATTGAAGCGCTCCACAGCAATAGGTTTATTATCCGCCAGCTCTTGCATCACATTAAAAATATGCTTATCCATTTCACTGGATTCATAGCACCAATGAAATTGTCGATGCCTATGATCCATATCTTCTTCATCAAGGAGTGTCTGAATAAGCCCCAACTCCTTGAACTTTACCAAATGTTCTTTCCTCATGTAAAGATCGAGTTGCATATGGTTACCCACAGTCAGGTGGCTTTCTAGGGGCTCGTCCTTATGCCAAAACAAAAAGCAGTCGCTTTCTCGCCAGAGCATTTTATCCCAGCCGAATCCGTTGTATGACTCGTTGTAGATCTGGATACGCAGACAAATCGTTTCTTCAGAAATTTCTGATATAAACGTTGTTGCTTCGGCGACAATATAGTTGCGGTAAGACATGAGGCGTCCATGCCCAGCAATATCAAATTTTGTCATTTGCCATTGTTCTCCAGGCTCCCCCCTTTTTAGAATATGAATATGCACATCACTAGATGGTTCACACTTGTGGTGGGGTAACGTTCTTCGGTTAGTTCCTTTTTGGTCATGATGGAGTATTAATGCAGGCTTTTCCATATTCATTAAAAATGATAAGCAGAATCTTCACGGTCTTAAATCTTTACTGTCTTAAAAACGTATGATAAAGCTATTCACAATGTTTTATCCGATCGTTGCACAAAACGTTCAAATGCTTGTATTTATCTTAGAAAAAACTACACAATTGATGACAGCTCAATAGAAGGATTTGGACATTTCATCAATCTCCAAATCAGCCACTTAAACTATCTACATAAACCTAGTCATAGACAACGTTGTTTAATATTCAATTTTCCGCAAATGCTTTTCATTTTTATACACTCGAATTCAATAATCTATATTCAGCCAGTTCAACTCATATATGCGTTGCCGATTGCCGCCCCAACTTTACCATAAAAACAAAAAAGGGATCTACTAAAGATCCCTTTTAACAATTAAACTCGTGTACTATAACGTCACAAATAACTCTTCATGCGGTCTGCGGACACGATCGAGTTTTGACCACCAGTCGTTTTCGTGATCACGATGACCAATAGCCATCATCACTGTGCTTCTTAAGCCCTGCGAGTTCAGATCCAACAATTCATCCAGTGCTGCTTGATCAAATCCCTCCATCGGTGTTGCATCAACTTTAAGTTCAGCCGCAGCCAATAGTCCAAATCCGAGAGCGATATAGGTCTGTCTGGATGCATCGGTAAATTGTTCTTCTTTAGTCTTTTTATCCAATATAGCCAACAGATTCAATCGGTATGCATCCGTTGCTGTCGCCGGCAGGTTACGTACCTGATTGCTAAATTCAAAAAATCCGTCCACCCTCTCTTTCGATAGCTGATCCCATGCTGCAAAAACAAGGATATGCGAGGCCTGCAGGATCTGCGGCTGCCCCCATGCGATGGGTGTTAATTTTTCTCTAATTTCTCTGTTGTTAATCACAAATACCTTAAATGGCTGCAAACCGGAGCTTGTTGGAGCCAGTCTAATAGCCTCTAATATCTGATCTAATTTTTCCTTGTCGATCGTTTCACCGTTAAAACTCTTTGTCGCCGATCTCCAGTTAAGGGCTTCTTTTAATGCCATAATCTTATCTTTTTTAATCCAAAACAATGCGAATTCATGCAATCTTCTTTACTAAAAAAGAATTGCCTAATTTTTTGGTGATACAAAGTTATAGGTTATTAAGTAACAATTTGCCACTTGTTACCTGTAGGAAACTAGTTACTTCTGCGTAACCAAGTAGTGAATAAAACATTTTATACCTTTGTATTTTACTTAGGTATGAAAAAAGAAAAAATTGAAATAGAGCCGCACTGCAACAACCATATACGAGGTGTTAAGGATACGATGTCACTACTGGATGGTAAGTGGAAGACTTTGATCATCAGCCATCTTTATTATATTGGAAAAATGCGTTTTATGGATCTGAAGAGGCAGGTTGAGGGTGTCGCTTCCAAAACGCTTTCCAAAGAATTGAAAGATCTCGAAATCAACAAGCTGATTACAAGAACACAAAACAACACCATGCCAGTGTCAGTTGACTACGAGCTAACTGAATTTGGAAAAAGCCTCCATCAGATCATCGATACTATGGGTGAATGGGGAATTAAATACCGGGAACAGATTCTAAAATAAGAATAAAACAGCGCTTCGACGGTCACACGGCCAAAATCTACCGAGTAACATTCATGTACGTTTCAATAAACAAAAGCCGTCGGAGTTCGCTCAAACAGCTTTGTGCTGCACGATATTCAGCATGGAGAAAAAAGTCAACATAGAGCGGGTTTCTTCTACCAGTCGATAGCCTTTCTCGTCAATTAGGAATTATTCCGGATATGCACATCGCGCTGCGGAAATGGAATTTCAATCCCGGCCTTATCCAAAGCTTCCTTACAGTCAATGATCAGCTGTTCCTGCATGGTCCAAAAGTTTTCATTGGAGGTCGTGACGCGCACAGAAAGATTGATCGCACTGTCGCCAAGTTCTGTCACCACCACCTGTGGCGCAGGCTCTTTAAAGGCAAATTCATTGTTTCTAACGATGTTGAGGAGTATTTCTTTTGCCTGTTTCAGATCAGCATCGTAGGCAACGCCAATGTCAAACCATGTGCGGCGTGTTCCAAGTTTTGTATAATTGGTGATGCTACTATTTGACAATACCCCATTTGGAACAACCACCTGTTGATTTTGCGGTGTATTTAACTTGGTATTGAAGATATCAATTTCTGTCACCGTACCCGCGATATTTGTAGTGGAGGTTATGTAATCGCCCACGCGGAAAGGCTTGAGGAGTAAAATCAGTATACCGCCGGCAAAATTGGACAAAGATCCCTGCAGGGCCAGACCTATGGCCAGACCTGCTGCACCAATAATAGCCACAAATGCAGAGGTCTGAACCCCCAATTGTGTAACGACAACGATAAATAATAAGATATTTAAAATCCAGCTGATGAGATTGCTTAAAAATCGCTGCAGGGAGACATCCATTTGTCGCCGCTCAAATGCCTTGTCTATCATCCGTTTGATTAAACGGATAATCCAGGATCCGATCAGATAAATAAGTAAAGCGGAAATTACGGCAGTAATAATACGGGGAGCCCAGGCAATGGCAGAGGAAATAAAATTATTCCAATGTTGCTGGACATCGTTCAATTCTAAATTGTTCATAGCACTATTTATTTATTAAAAATGTAAGGGTTAGAAACAAAAAGGACATTATGTTGCTTTTATTCTAATTTAAAGCACATTAAATTACATTTTCTCTAATTTAAACAACTGAACAGTAGAATTGTTCGTAGGAAAATCAAACAATAGGCTACTTTTCAATCCAATTTCGACAAACTCCGATTTTTTTCATTAAATTTAATCAAATAGAGGCAAACAGAGCCCCTTGTTGACGTTGCATACCTGTTTCGCAAGCTACAATCATCAGTTGATAAACCTTTAAAACGAAATATAAGATGGCAAAATTAATCTACATTTGGATTTCAGTATTCATTCTGCTCGTTTTTATCCAATGCTTAGGAATTCAAAATGAGCCGTCCGAAAACTTCGACTGGTTATTGGGAAAATGGCAACGTACCAACGAAACCAAAGATAAACGGACGTTTGAATATTGGCAGAAAATAAAAGACGCTGAATATGCCGGTTTTGCTTTTACCCTACAAAACCTGGATACCATCCATCAGGAAAAAATGCAATTATTAAAATCCGACGGCAACTGGAATTTATTGGTTAAAACACCCGATGAGAAAGATTTTATCGCCTTTGAAATGGCCATGCTAAAAGACGGTCTATTTGAGTGTAATAATGACTCGCTACCCTTTCCTAAAAAGATCACCTACTGGCGTGAAGGTGAAAAGCTGAAGGCTAATGTCGCTGGCGACAGTCTCCAGATTCCCTTCGAGTTTACCAAGATTTCAAAATAACAGGAAAGCCTCCCTTTTCATGAACAAAGCCGCCTAGGACTATCCAGACGGCTTTGCATTGTGTTGAACACAGTTGTGGATAGAAAATAATCCGATATCATTTTACTCCATCAGGAAGCTAGCGCCGCTGCTTTCATCTTTTTTCGAACGACCAAAGCGGCAATCCAAACGAGGAGTAATAGGCCCAAAATAGCACCACTTTTCCCATTTATAGCCGGAAAAAAATTGTTAAGCGAATGAAATGCACTAACTGCAATCAGCGAGCCAGTTGTATCAGCGACTTTACCTATTCCCCAACTTCCCAATATCAAAACCCCAAAAAAGAAGAATTGTACAGGTGTGAAATCAAAATTCAGATGCCATAAAAACCATAACAAAGACAGTAAGAATATGTTGTAAAGTGGCTTTAATGCTTTAAATTCTTGGTAGAGAAAGCCACGCCAGCCGATTTCCTCCAGTAGACCATAGATGAGTACCGAGGAAACAGCTAAATAGGGAATTTTACCTTGTGTCAAATACGATACGGTACTTATTAGAACGACAGGGAATACCCAATAGAGGATAATTGGGAAAATCATACTTTTGTAGTTTCCCCTGAGTGACAGCGTAGGTTTTATGTTGAAAACAAAAAACACAAAGACTGCTCCTAAAGCCGGTCCAGCGCCTGTAAGAATAGATTTTAAATAGGGATTTTCAAGCGTGCTTAGTAATTCCGTTTTATTGGTTAAATACCGGCACACTATCGCGATGATATAATAAATGACGACTGCCCAATAATTGACTTTTCTTTTCATAATGTTGATATAGCTTTTTTGCAATGCCCAAAAATAGCTGCATTAAAACCAAAAACACTTGACTAAAGTTAAGAAATCTTTTTCCGTATCCTGCTGAGGCTCTCAGGTGCAATACCCAAATAAGATGCGATAATTTTCAACGGTGTCCGCTGAAAAATCTTCGGCCGCTCTTTTAATAATTTAAGATATCTTTCAGTAGGTGATAATGTCAGGAGATTGATTTGTTCGGACTGCTTTGCCGTAAACATGATATCCGATATCGCTTTGCCAATAAGCAGCGATCGGTCCGATTTTGCGTAAAGTCCCTGAAGATTCTGATAGCTTACTGACCAGAGTTCAGTATCTTCTATACATTCGGTTTTGATGACCGTTGGTTTCTGTGACACAAAAGAAAGGTAATCGCTGAAAATCTGGTTTTCATAATACAGATTGATACATATATCTTTATGCTGATAGGGTACAAAATGACCTACAGAACCCGAAACCAGTATATTAATAAACCGCTCCGTCCGGTCATAATCTTTAACAATTTCATTTTTAGTAAAAGTACGGCATTCCACAACTTTTGAAAATTCAACCCAAAATTTAATATCAACAGGGTAATAGGCATCAAATATCTCCTTGATGTTTTCGGGATTAGGAGTTTTCATATCGCTTTGCTTTTATAATAAGCCGTATCGCTCATCCGCTTGATGATTCTTTTTCCCATTTCTGTTTGGTAAAGAAAAGAAACCCCACCGCTGACACCATACAGATCTATCGTATTGAGTACTTCCACATGCAAGCCCAGCCACATAACATTAAAGATACTTAAACTATCTCCGTGCGAGACAATGACAATGTTTTCTTCGGTACTACCTAATATCGTTTCATAAAAGGGTATCATTCTTTGCCATACATCAAATCTGGATTCAGCATCACTAAAACATTTGTCATAGATCGATATTTCTTCCTGCTCAATATTATCCTTAAGCCATTGAACAGATTGCCCCACCGCTCTTCCCAAATACCGCTCCTTCAGTGCTGTAGTTATTTGGGGAGCTATATTAAACTGCTTTCCTATAATTTCTGCGGTTTGCTTTGTTCTGCTAAGCGGTGATGCATACAGTGAAAAGCTCGTATCCGGAAATTCCGACTTTAAGTTGGTAGCAATATTTTCTGCATGCTGCATGCCTGTCTCTGTTAATTCCCAGTCGCTCCATGAACCGATCATGCCATTTTTATGATGCATGGATTCGGTATGTTGCACAGTAATGATGTTTTTCTTTTGAAACATAAACACAAAAGTAGCCATTAAAAAAAATGGCGGCAATTAAATCGCCGCCATCTGACAAATAATGTCAATCACAAAGGATAACATGTTATCCAAAATTACCTAAATTTTTGTAAATCCATCGGGGGTCTCAACAATAACATTTATTTTTTCGAATAACCTTCCATGATGTTCTTTGTTTTCAGACTTTGGTATTTTACCGTTTCTGGAGCATCTGATTTTATTATTTGTTCACAGGCATCGTATATGGCGCGGCGCTGATACGAAAGAGGGAACCAGCTCAGCGCTTCCAGCGCTGTTACACGTATATCCGCCGAGTTACTTTTATCCAGAACGGTCTCAATCAGCACCGGCACCATGCGGTGATAACGGTACAGACGCATGGTACGGATATCATTGAGGCGCTCCTTTTCCTTTTCTTCCTTGTCCAAGATCTTTTTGGTCAGGGTTTGGGTTGTTTTCTCGCCAGAAAGAACAATCTGATCCAGTTTGTCCGCCAAAAGCTTCGCATTGCTCAAGCCGGGATTTTGTCGAATCTGTCGATCGATTTCCTGCTTGACCAGCGCTGGCTCCATAAAACTAAGGGAGGTACGCAGACGGTATCCCACCCGTTCGGAGTGTGGGTCGCTCAGATACAGCTGGATCATATCTTTGACAAAATCATTTCCGCCAAATTCCGCCAGATCATACACTGCCGAACGGCGGATAAACTCATACGAATCGGACTTGGCAGCATGCAATACCTCAAAATAATCCGGATTTTCCAGTTGACGCAATTGTATAAAAGCCTGCGTACGTACGGTTTCAAATGCCGATTTAAAGTAATACTCTTTCAACAAAGGGCTTACTTCTTTTTCAGGCAATATACGCGAAAGATAGACCAGGGCCAGCGCCTGCAGGTCGGCATCATTTTCCTTCAGCAGTGTGCGCCAGTAGCCTGCATTCCGATCGTGTGAACCGATCGCTGTATTGATTTTCAGCCGCTGATCAGCCTTACCTGCAAAATGAAAGGTTGGGTCACCCAGAATATGCGTTTCCAGATACGCCATATGTTTCATCCAATTTCCTACACGAACACCATGCTGCAGCAAACCCATAAGCTCACCGGGCCACAAATCCTGTAGCACCCCTACCGAATTGGCCACCGCCGCAATATTGTCATTGTCTGAAAACGGATAATAGCCCGCTAGATAATTGGGCAGATGAAAGGAGCCCGTCAGGCAGGAGTTGAGGTAAACCAAAGGCGCTTTGATATGCGCGTCTTTGATATCGTGGATCTGCATATCCATATCGTCATTGAACAGCGAATCTGCCGCTATACTTTTGGGGTCAAAGGCATCGAGCATCCACTTCTCGTTTACACCAAGGGATTCCATAAACGATTTTTTGACCGCTTCCACATCCCTGCCATCCTCTTTTGCAGATCGTAGCTTGGAGCGGAGGTAACGTGCCACATTCTCCATGGAAGGTTGCGGATTGGAGGCCAATGGATAACCATTTAACAGCTGCAGCGTGGCTGTACCATGTCCGGTCATATATGCAAAATCCACCCCCTCCCGCTTCAGTTCATTCAATATATTGAACTTAATGAAGTTGTCGGAGCGAAAATTGATAAACTTGACTGAATTTCCCGGAAGAAACAAAGCGGGCATCTGCGATCTGAGTGCCAGCGCATCGCCGATTGTCGCGTTGACCGAATTGGAGTTATAGCCGTGACCGGTTGAAGCGATCATATCATTTAAGGGGGTTGCCTGTGCTTTCTGCTGAACGACCTTTTTTAAATATGCCTTGATTTTCGCAATAGGATCTTCGCCATTTTCCACGGGCGGCTTGATCCGCGCCGAATAGATATCCATCTGTATATATTGCGGCGAAGCAGCACTTAGGCTATAGTAAAAATAATTGGACCTCGACTTGGCCGTATCCTGTTTGATAAAGTCAAATTGCAGGTCAAAATCATCGTAGTATCGGTCGGATGGCACCGATGACTTATCCCAGCGGATATTTTGCGACATCTTAAAGGCCGAAGTCAAAAACTGCGCATCCCGTAGCATAGGAACCGGAATATCACCGATCAGTAACGTGCCCTCCAGGGGCTGCTTTTTTGCATACAGGCTCTTCAATAACGTCCGGATCTCGTCCGGTTTGGCCCATTGACTCGAAATAATATAAGTGCCCAATCCATCTTTTTCCACTGCGGCACGATAAGCATCGATCTCAGGTTTTGCCTGATCGTAGGTATGCTGATCCACAATGATCGCAAAGCTGGTTGGACTTTTTACAGTAGGTTCCTGTATGGATTGTGCATGGAGCTGCTTCACAGCCAATAGACTCAATGCGAGGGATAAACCGGTAAACGTAGTATGCTTCATATTAAGATGTATTAAAATACGCATAAAGATGCATGCAAATGTACATTAACTTTATTTAAAACTATTAAAAATAATATATTTTATGCTGAAATATATTATTTAACAGCGCATTAATCGGATTTAACTGAAATAATATTTTAAAATTCACTTATTTATAATAAATCTAAATACATATATTTGCAGCATGCTAGTATCAACAAGCAAAAACAATTAGTCATTAATCGCTAAACGAATATCTATGAAACATCTTATAATCACCCTTGCGCTATCGTGGGGTACCCTGGCTGTGTTTGGACAAAAACAAGAACGCAGTCCACTCGCAAAAGATCTACAGATAAAAATTGCATTACAGGCAGCCCCGGCAGACCAACGCGAAGGCGCCAAAGTATTGGGTTATAACGAAAAAGGCGAGTTTATCACCTTACAGGAAGGCACCGCCACCAATAACCTGATCTGTCTTGCACCGGACTACAAATCTTCCGTTTTATATGCCTATGCCTATCCAAAAAGTTTGGATCCTTTTATGGCCCGCGGCCGCGAACTGATCGCCGAAGGCAAACGCAAACAACGCGATGAAATCCGTGAAGCCGAACACAAAGCAGGCAAATTACCCATCCCGCAGACACCAACCATACTGTACGGCTATTGGGGACCATTGGCCAAACTGAACAACACAACCGGAGAAATCGAAGGTGGACAGCGACGTTATGTGATCTATGTTCCTTATGCAAAAGCAGCCGATATCGGCTTGTCAAGCAAACCGGGTTTACCTGGAATTCCCTGGTTAATGGACGAGGGATCTTACAAAGCACACATCATGATTAACCCCGAAAATATGGGACATAGCCATGGAAAATAACGAACCAGCGTTGATACGACAAAGATCTATCCTATTCTTTGCCCTATTGACCTTATCAGCATCAGCAACGACGTTCGCCGCTACAACCACCAACACAAAACCGTTGACCGACCGCTCTTTTCAGGACGGTGATATCCGTGGCATAATCACAGAAAAAAGCACCGGCAAGGCACTCAAAGGAGCTACTGTACAAATCAGGGAGCTGGGTCTGTACGCCAAAACCGATGAAAACGGTCACTTTACGTTCGACCGCACTCCGAGCGGACAATACACTCTTGTTGTCAGCTACCTTGGGATGCTGACAGTAGAGCAGACCGTGACTGCCAGCAAACAGCCTATTGCAATAGCATTGGCCGAAAACTCCATTGCCCTGGCAGACGTTGTGGTCGTTGGTCAGGAAAACCGAAAAGAAGGTGCTACCTCGACCATCATCAACCGCAAGGCCATTGAACATATGCAGGCGACCAACCTGGGTGAAGTCCTACAGTTGCTACCCGGTGGAATGACAACGAATCCGAGTTTCACCAACGTCAATAAAACCGGCATACGGAATGTGGGCAATAGCAACCAAACCAACCGTTCTTCGGATTATATGAGCTCCCTGGGTACTTCGCTAATCGTCAACGGGGCACCCACGTCCAACAATGCCAATTTGCAGTCTTTGGGTTCTGCGGCGATATTAACGGGTACTTCGGGATCAAGCGGTTCGGCTGGCAGTTTTTCCACTTCCCAGGGTTTGGGTGCCGATATGCGGCAGTACACGGCCGATAATGTCGAATCCGTTGAAGTCATCCGCGGCATTGCCGGGGTCGAATATGGCGACATGACCTCGGGCGCCATTATCGTGCAGACAAAAGCCGGCAAAGAAGACCTGCAGATCAAAGGACGGATAAACCCGAAGCTTACCCAATTCTGGGCTGGTCAGGGTTTTGATCTCGGAAAAAACAAGGGAACTTTATTTGTCGACCTGGATTATACCCACGCCAACGACGAGCAGACATCGGCCTATGCCGCCTATAACCGCGTAACCGGTTCAGCGCAGTACAGCAAAACCTTTGGTCAGGAAAAACCATTGTATACCACTACCTATTTCTCCTTTGGTAGCAACCTGGATAATGTCAAAATTGATCCCGATGCCAATGCTGTTCCGCAGCTCAACAAGTCGCAGGAATACAGCTACCGCTTTTCGACCAATGGAAAATGGAAGGTCAATAAGGCCCTGGCCCGACAGTTAAACTATACCGTGTCATTGAATTATTCGCTTCAGAAATCATACATGGAAAATGCTGGAACTGCTGGTATTTCAGCTGTGGGAAGCTCGTATATCGATGGTACATTTGAAGCCCCCTATCTACCTGCCAGCTATATCAATAAAGCCTGGGTAGAGGGAAAACCGATCAATTTATTTGCCAAGATATCGGATGAGTTTTATGCCAAAACAGGCCTTTTCACACACCGCATCCTTGTCGGTACAGATTACCGAATGGATGCCAACAGTGGAAACGGAAAGACCTTTGACCCCAACTTCCCCTACCGCACCAATAACCTGAACGGATACCGTGCGCGGGCCTACAAAGATATACCCGCACTGAATCAGCTCGGCGCCTATGCCGAGGACCGTATGACGGCCCGATTTGGAAAGCGCGAACTGGCCATACAGGCCGGTGTGCGTATGGATCAGCTACAGCCTTTCAGTGGCGACGGCAAAACCGCCGTGTCGCCACGAATCAATGTGAGCTACGACCTCCTGCCCGCCTTTACCCTACGCGGAGGCTATGGCATCGCCACCAAGGCACCTACCTTGAACATGCTGTATCCCGAAAATGCCTATTTCGATGTTTTCAGTTTAAACTATTACAAGCAAGATCCCAATGAAGCGCTAGCGCTCCTGACCACACGCGTCTATGAAACAGGCAACGATCAGCTTAAGCTGGCCAAATCCTATAAAAAAGAATTGGGTATCGACTGGAAAGTCGGCAGAGGTCAGCGTTTGAGCATTACCGCTTATCACGATAAGATCGACAATGCCTACGATTATATGACCACCTTAAACAGCTTGCAGTATGCGCTTATTCCGACGTATACCGTGCAGCAGGAAGTAGCGGGCGGAAAACCGATTTTGAGTGATGTTGTGACCAATACCCCTTATGTATTTACCTATGCCACACCTACCAACGGCAGGCAGATCATCAACAAGGGGGCCGAATTTGATTTTGATATGGGGCGATTCGACGCTATCCGCACTTCTTTTCAGCTGACGGGGGCCTATCAGTCGACCAAATCAACGACCACCATACCTTATATCCTTGCACAGGAAGTGCCCAACAAAACGATGACACGCGTCGGTGTATTTGCGCCACGCGGGACCGACAGCGAGCGACTCATGACCACTTTAAGGGCCATACACCATATTCCCGAACTACGATTTATCCTGACCCTGACAGCACAGACCATCTGGATCGATAAGGAGCGTAATGTCGACTACTCCAGCCTGCCGATCGGTTATATCCCTGTAGGATCCGACAAACCCATGGACATCGTCTATTTTTCAGAGGCAGAGCGCCAGCAGATCACCTCGGCCGACCGCGATATTTACCTCAGTCTCAGCGACGCAACCTTCCGCACCGAAAGCTGGAAACCACTTTGGCTGTTCAACATGAAATTGACCAAGGAGTTTGCCAAAAATATGGGCTTCTCGTTCTATGCCAACAACTTCATCAACAACAGACCGTTGGTACGGAGTACACGCAATCCCGAACAGTTCACAAAACGAAATATTGATATCTTTTTTGGAACCGAACTGTCTATTAAATTCTAAAAAAAATGAAGAAAATCAATTGTTATCTCTACCTGGTTGCGTTGCTCTGTTTATTGAGTGGCTGCCGCAAAGATTTTGCGACGGTCAATACGCTTTCCTATACCCTGGCTGTCCACTACCCCAGCAATTATATTGAATCTTTTGCCGCGAATGCTACGGTAACTCTTAAAAACACATTTACAGGTCAACAGTCTCAATTGACCACCAATGCAAAGGGCGAAGTCGATCTGCAGGATATTATACCTGGTATCTACACCGTAATGGTAAGCCGGGAGGTGACCGAAGAGGAAAGCATCAGCATCAGTGGACGCCTGGGCAAAGCATTTTTGAATGCCTCCATCCCTTCCCTGCGTATTCAGGAATCCGGAAAGACAGACATTCAGCTGAGCGGCGGGGCCATCGGTGGATTTGTCATCAAGGAATTTTACTATACCGGTAGCCGCACCCCGAATAATTCGTCTTATTTATACGATGGTTTTGTGGAAATCTACAACAACTCGACCGACACCCTATACGCCGGCGGAATCTCCTTCGGAGCGACAAAAGCGGGTTCAACGCTAGCCACCAAATTTATCGACGACCAGCAAAACGTATACCTTGCCTCCCTATGGACCATTCCGGGTACCGCAGGTGTAGATCACCCTGTAGCGCCGGGCAAATCCATTGTCATTGCTGTCGACGGAATTAATCATAAGACAGATCCAAAAGGCAATCCCAATGCACCCACAGATTTAGGGGCTGGAATAGCCGATTTTGAGACCTATTTTAATCCGCCCGGAAATTCCAACGATACCGACTCGCCAGACGTACCCAACGTAACGCTGATCTATAGCTCATCGTTGACTATTTTTGACTGGCTACCTGGCGTCAACGGCTCTGGACTTGTTATCCTTTCGCCCGACGACTATGCCAGCTACGAAACTGTTACCGAACCCGGAGCAACTGCTTCAACACGTTATGTGAAAGTTGCCGCAGACAAAGTTGTCGACGGCGTGGATTGCGTTGCTAACAGCACCATTACACTGGACAAAAAGCGTTTACCACTCACGATTGATGCTGGAGTAGCCTTTGTTGGCGGCGGAGCCGGCACCGGAAAATCGGTTATCCGGAAAGTAAGGGAAGAAATCAATGGCATCAAAGTACTGATGGACACCAACAATTCCTCCAGCGACTTTACGATAAACGATACCCCTAGTCCCAAAAGTTATTCCAAATAAGCAGGCGCATCATGAACATAAAATATATTTTTTCCCTGGCATTTACAGCCTCTTTCATGCAGCTGCAAGCACAGGAAAATCCGAATATCAGCTACTCCAAAGAAAAGGAAAGCCTGTTAAAACTCAAAAGCAGCGCTTTACTGGGGGAGCTCGACCTACCGGCTGTGGGAAACACCACTTTAGGCTACTTCTATGAAGGCGGAGATTTTAGACATCCATTTACAGGCAAATCGAAACAGGGACTCAATTTTTCGACAGAGAAATTTCAGCATTCCGGCGACTGGACGCTCTATGGTCGCTTTGACTTTACCACATTGAAAGAGAAGGAGCTGGCCTATGCAACCCTTGTGAATCCATTTACCGACAATCCCTATCAGCTAGTCGACTCACTAAAGGGCGACTGGAATAAGCAGTTTTATACAATGGGCCTCAAAGTAGCGAGCCCCAGCTTTGCCGACGGCCGCATGCGTGCCGGCCTCGACCTCTCCTATCAGGTCGCTACGGGAGCGCGACAAATGGACCCACGTTCCCTGGATACAGAAAATAAAATCCAGCTAGCACCGAATATTTCCTATAAAATCAGCAAGCGGCATCAGCTTGGGCTCGCAGCCATTTATAATTATCAGAAAAATGATCTGAATCTGGTACGTGCCAACGGAAGTCAACAATACAACGTCTATAAACTTCTGGGCTTAGCCGAATACCTCGGGGCATCACCTTTCATTATGATGGCAGATATGGACCGCAGCTATCTTGCGCATGCGTATGGCAGCGAACTCAGCTTTCGTTATACCGCCGATCAGTTCAGCTGGTTGCTTTCCGGAAGCTACCTTCGTCATGAGGAAAAGGCCACCGACGGCAGCACCTATCCGATGAAGGCTGGCAAACATCAATACGATCAGTACACGGTATTATCGGCCATTGATTTAAAACGTGGCGATTACAACCATCACTTCGATTTAAACCTGCTGTATTGTGATATTTCCAATACCGAATACCAGCAATTGCAGCGGACAGACGACCGCAGTTATGAAACTATTTTTGAAGGCAGCTTGAATACAGCACTACGCAGCCAGGCTACTTTGGGGTATATATTGGCCAAAGAAACCAGCGCCTATCGCTCCGACTGGTTTGCCAAGGCCACCGTAAGTTATTCCGGCTGGGACAACCGCTATGCCCTACCGCAGGGAAAAGAAATCGTCGACCGCATGGATATCGGCATCCGCTTTAACAAAGCCCTGTCGCGGTGGGTCTTTGATGTGGCATCCAACTACAATTTTGGTGTAAAAAACGAATGGAGTTATACAGATAAAAGCTATTCGAGCAATTTTGTTGCAAACAGCATTGCCCTGCCTATCTACCAGTATTTAACACGCGATCGGGTAGTCAATGCCCTGAGCATACAATACCGCCTTGCCCACTTCGGAAAGAAAAGCAATCAACTTTATCTGAAGGGATCGGGCAGCCTAGAAACAGCGCTGTCTACATCTGGTGGATATGGTGAAAACCGAAAATCCCGTTACTCGGCTAGCTTATCCTTAGGCCTACTGACGTTCTAATCGAGATGTTCAGCGAGGGAGATCTTCAGCAAGACAACTTAAAAAAACCTTCTTATTGCGGAGCCCAAATCTAGTGCTCCGCAATTTTAATGTATTCACCTAGACGATTGAAGAACTTAAATTATTTGAAGCGGTCAATTGAAGGAATTAAATTATTTGGGACAGCAAATTGAATAAAAAAAACATATCTATGTCAAAAACATCGCTATTTATTTTAAAAACACCTTCAATTTTCAACAAAAATTAGTAATATCGCTTAATAAAATTAATTAACACGGACCTCGTGTTGTTTTTATTAAGATAATCAGTTGAATTTCAAAAAAAAGCAGCAATCTTCATAAAAATCCATCTACAAAGAATACATGATTTGGACATCAACATAATTAAAAGATATGCTGACCAGATAAACAAAGAAAAACAACATCATTATAAAATAATCCTGAGCATATAATACAATCAATTAAATTCCTTACGGAATTCTGCAATTAATATGGGAAAAATCACAAATATGACCTTAGCGGAATGGATATCCATGCGGATCTTAGAAATCCTTGACAAAACTTCAATGACATTAGCCGGATTGGCTAATTTTAGCGAGATATCAGAAAGCCGACTTCAGAGCTACCTTCACAAAAATTCGACGATCTCTGTGGAAGCTGTAGCAAAGCTCTGTGATTCGCTGTCAATTCCGATGGCCCATTTTTTTGATGAATCAATGTCATTAAGGATAGCTACGGGTGCCCACAGTAATTTCGGCCGATTTAGGACCAAATTCTTTCCCCTAGGCAAAAAGTTCTTTACAGACGAGATCACGGATAAAAATCAACTCCAAACGACGCAAAAACTGGATCATCGTCATCAGCGGGAATCTGTCATGCATCTGGTTTTCGACTCGGATTATTTTCAGGATCCCCGCACCATTGAACAGATTATCGCTGCTGCTGAAAAAGCCTATCAGATTACTTTTAAGTTTGACCGAATTGCTTCATTACTCCGCAAGTATGTGGCAGAAGGTTATCTGGAGCGGAAAGTCCTACCCCGTGGCTTTAGCCGTTCACGACAGTATACCTACCGCAGAACGTCAAAAAAACGACAGATTGCCGCGAAAGAGGAAATCGCTGTTATCGAACGAACAAACATTTTGAGCAGATAAGTTTAAGCCGGCCCACTATTGAGGGCCGCAGAAATTTGCTAAATCCCACATTAGGGACCTTCGGTCGCTGATAGAAAAGATGCCTTGAAACCTCTTATGGCCAAAAGATTAAGGACAACCCCTTCATCACGTCGTAATGTCCGGATGGTAATGGTGCATAGTTTATCCTGAAGATCTGCCGAAATGTATTTCAGATCAGCGATATGCCGGCTAAGGTAATTGATCAGTTCAGTGCGTTTGGTGAGCACCTGAGCCGAAACAGAAAAGGTCAGTAAGTAATATTTCATATTCCGTATAAGTTTTTAATAATTGTGCATTCCGATTAAAGCCAGATTTTTCATGTCATGGGCCCTATATTCGCTAAACTGTCGTAAATATAAAAATTTCTGACCATTATACAACAATAGTCAGAAGTTAAAAAGTGTTATTATCGTCATTAATTTCCATCCTGCAGTACCATATCGCTTCGTAACCGGATATCTCCATCGAAGTAAATTAGGTTTCCAATCCTTTAGCAGTTTGGATTTTATGCATATTAAATTTACATTTGACACATCTACTGCAATAGAATACTAACAAATTTGAACAATTACCAGGCTATATCGGATATTGAACTGCTTCATATTGCCGCACAGGATGATCAGACCGCTTTCGCTGAATTGTTTAACCGCTACAAAGTTTCGATCTTCCAGCATGCCTTTTTATTTTATCAGGATTATGATAAAGTTGCCTTTTTGCGCATCTGCCCGTAGGCTCCGGTATGGACAGCCATGGTAAGCGAGACACCGATTACAGCTCAGAATAATTTGTTCTTTTTCATCATACGATTAAGTTGGAAAGTTTATAATTCATCTACTTAATAGACAGGTAAGTGAGCTCCGTGTCTCAGATTTTTTTTTGTATAATGAATATTAATAATTTATTAATATTCATAAAACGCTCAGGTTTAATTGCCTATTTACATTTGGTCTTTGCTTAACTATAATGGCTAATTGTGAATTGAAAACGCTTTCGGATCAGGAACTGGTAGAATTGGTCCAAATGCAAGATAATAAAGCAGCATTTTCCGAACTTTATAACCGCTATTGGGAACCTTTAATCAATCATGCCGGTAAAAGAACGGGCTCCCTGGCTATGGCCGAGGAAATCGTACAAGATGTTTTTGTCGATTTTTATTTGCGGCGCAAAGAGATCACGTTCAGCCATTCCCTTGCGGCCTATTTAAAGACAGCGATTAAATTTCAGGTCTTTAAATTCTATCGGGCGCAACAAGTCCAGGATAAATATATCCAAACAGCAGCCCATATCGGGTATACCGCTCCGATTCAGCCCGACAATATACTCGAAGCCAAGCAAATCCACGCGGAGATTATCCAGATCACCGAAAAAATGCCCGCAACCTGCAAAGAGGTTTTTCTATTGAGCCGTTTCGAAAAACGTTCCAATCAGGATATCGCCGACCAGCTCAACATTTCAGTGGCTATGGTGCGCAAGCACATCACCAAATCCATGAAGATCATGCGCACGGAAATCAAAGAGCATCAAATGGATATTTTCTACCTGGTACTGCTGCTGTATACGTACAAAAATTAGGGAAAATTATTTTTTTTCACATTTCCGTTCCCGCTTTTGCAGACTTTGGGTACTCCTTAGTATAAAGCACAGGAAATGGACGATCAACAGCTACTTGATATACTCGCTAAATACGAAGCCGGAACAATAACGGAGGACGAGCTCCAGGTTCTTGAAGAATGGTACGCTTCCTTTGAAGCCAATCCAGATCTCATCGACAGTTTAAGCGCCGAAGAGCGTGTATTCCGCAAAAAGCAACTGCAGGAAAAGATCTTCGATCAGATCGACACGGAGACATCCACATCGGCCGAGCCGCCAAAGAGGCGATTTTTCTTCCATCCAGGTCCTAGGCTGTGGCAAGTAGCGGCATCCCTCGTCTTCCTTTGCGCCGTCTCGTTTTACATCTTCAAGAAGCAGTCTGTCCAATTGCCGATCCCTGCTTCAGCACAAAGCAACAGCATTCATCCCGCTACGGATAAAGCCATCTTAACCCTCGGAAACGGCGAAAAAATCATGTTGGATGAATCCAAAAATGGCGAACTCAGTACCGAAGGAAACATTCATATCAACAAACTGAAATCCGGTAATCTGGTTTATACGGCCGGCAAAAACGTCGAGAAGGTCCATGTCAATACACTTGTTACCCCCCGGGGTGGCCGATACCAATTAACATTGGCCGACGGAACCCAGGTCTGGCTCAATGCGCAATCGTCGATCAGCTACCCTTCAGCCTTCCGGGGTTCTTCGCGCGAGGTGACCATCAGCGGAGAGGTGTATTTTGAAGTGGCACACAATGCGGCCATGCCTTTCCGGGTACGCTCGGAAAATCAACTGATCGAAGTACTGGGAACTCATTTTAACGTCAATACCTACAAGGCCAAATCGAGGACCAAAACAACGCTCCTGAGCGGTTCCATCGCCTTGACCAATGCCCATCAGCGCGTCATTCTCAAACCCGGTGAACAGGGTATTGTGGCCGGAGAGTCCATGTCCATCAAAAATGTGGACGCTGCAGAGGTCATCGCCTGGAAAGAGGGCTACTTTGACTTTACAGATGCCGATATCGGTAGCGTTGTGGACGAACTCGGCCGCTGGTATAATGTGGACATCCACTATCAGGGTACTGCAACAAGCGAAACCTTTACAGGAAGAATCCCGCGGTCATGGTCTTTTGAAAAAGTACTGAATTTACTAAAAACGTTTAAAAGCATCAATGTAGAGATGCAAGGAAGGAGGCTTATCGTAGAAACAAAATAACCTAGAACTGACATAGGTAACTGCCCAAGGACAGACCTGCTATAAAATTATACTGCATGCCCAATTCCAAAAAAAGCCAATAGTGGTCGCAACACTACTGGCCAATAGCCGGAATAGGCAAATGAATTTCTCGATCCAATTAACACATATTTCAGCTTAACAAATGTATAAAAAAAATACAAAAATACTATTGAAAATGAAGCTAAGCACCTTCATGACACTTTTTGGCATGCTACAGATCAGCTTCGGAGCAATAGGACAAAACATCAGTCTCTCCGAGAAGAACAGCTCCCTGGCCAAAGTATTCAAAAAAATAAGTACACAGACGGGCTATGGATTTCTGGTCGAAGGCAGCCTGCTGCGCATGGCCCGCCCCGTTACCATCGAAACCAGCAATACCGACATAAGGCTTGTACTGGCAGAAATTTTCAAAAACCAACCGCTCAGCTTTGTACTGAAGGACCAGTCTGTGATTGTTTCAGCAAAAAAAATCGCCGCTATCCCGGTTCCGCTATCCGGAAGCATGGGCAACAGCACCATTCAGCAACAGGGAAATATCAGCGGCCGAATCATCAACGAAAATGGTGAAGCCCTTGCTGATGCAAGCATTATGCTACTTCAAGGCAGCCAATCATTAAAAAGTAAAGCCGATGGCAGTTACAGCCTGAACCTCGCCCCCGGAACCTATACCATCGAAGTGAGTTACATCTCCCATCAGACAAAACGGATCACCGACATCGTGGTGCAGTCTGGGAAGCAGACCAATCTCAACATTGTTTTAAAGAGCGTGGTTAAAAGCCTGGAGCAGGTGGTGGTGACGGGAAGCTATAAACAGGAAAGTGTAGCTTCCTTATATGCCAAACAGAAAAATGAAGCCACCATCTCCAACGGGATCAGCCGCGAACAAATATCCGTTTTGCCGGATAAAAACGTTGGTGAGACCCTAAAGCGCATTTCCGGTGTCAGCACCAACGACAACCGGCGGGTGGTGATCCGCGGTATTGCCGAGCGTTACAACCTGGCCATGATGGATGGCGCCACCCTCCCCAGTACAGACGTGCAGGTGCGGGACTTCGAATTTGATATTGTCCCCAGCAACCTCATCGACAATGTCATTATCCACAAAACCTCGTCGCCCGATCTGAGCTTTGGTTTTGGCGGTGGACTGGTACAGATCAATACCCTGGCCATTCCAGTGAAAAACTTCACCTCCTTTTCGGTGGGAAGCAAATACATCAATGGCTCAACGGGCAAAGATTTCCTGGGCTATGGCCGCGGTGGTTTAGATTACCTGGCCTTTGACGATGGCACGCGGGGCAATTTCCCACGGGATCTGACGGTTTTCGACGGGCTCAATTACGACCCTGCCAATCCCTATAAACCCGTGCCTGAAGGCGTAACGCCTTTCACGCCGGAAATGATCGCTGCACAGAACAAACGGATCGGCGGACTGGAACGCCTCGGTACCCGAAAATATACGGCACTACCCGGACAAAAATACCAGTTCAGCCTGGGGCGGAGTTATACCAGCACCAAAGGTATTTTTGGATTTGTAGGCTCACTCAGTTACCGGAATGAGCAGTCTATCGATCATATCTCCAATTTTGAACGCGGCAGCTGGCAAAAAACAGGCGGAGCAACTTTCGATATCAGCACCGGCAAAGAAATCCATCCGACAACCTCAACACAGTATAACTTTAATTCAAGCTTAGGCGCTTTGATCAACCTGGGCTGGAACAGCAAAAATCACAAAATAACCTCGCGGAATTTCTATTCCCGGATGTTCAACAACCAGTTTTCGGTGATCGAAGGCTGGGGAAATGATATCGGTTACGATTCGAGGCCAGCTATCCGGGAGTATGATCGTCCCAAATTTATCGACATGCTGCAGAATAAGCTGGATGGCGAGCATCGGTTCGGCAAGTTCAAATTCGAATGGAATATTGCCCGCAACCAGCTGAACAACCGCGAGAAAGATGCCACCGAAGCCTGGCTCGCTCCTATCGGTCTACTAAATGATACCATTTACAATATAATCCCTTCGCACTACGCCAATGCCGGTGACGGAACATTTACACGCTCCGAATACCATTATACAGAGACCAACAAAATTGCTGAAGGTGCATTGAGCTACCAGACGAATTGGCTCGGTCAAAAGCAGACCCTGAAGGCGGGATACCAGTTTATGGATCGGCATGGCTTATTCGAATGGGTTTCACTGCCCATCGTTTCGGTCGGTGCCAATAATTTTACGCCCGTGAACACCTGGTCGAAATACCTTGAGTTTACGGATCCCCTACATGGCATGTTTTATTATCCAGCGGCATTCTCCGTTAGTGCCTATGAAGGGAAAAATATAAACCAGGCTATCTATGGCGTGATCGACAACCGCTTCAACTCGTGGATCCGACTGGTCTGGGGCGTACGTGCCGAATACTTCAAGTATAAAAGTCTGCAAAATGGCGATAATGACCTGCAGATGGACGCCAGAACCATTGCCATGCGCAAGCAACGCTTTGTTGATCCCAAAACAGGGAAACTGGTGGGCATGACAGCAGATCCCGAAACCGAGGAGAAAACCTGGCGCTACCTGCCATCGGCTAGTCTGACTTTGACCCCCATACAGGATTTCAATATCCGTATGGCCTATTCACAGTCCGTAGTCCGTCCGGCATTGATTGAAAACTCTAAGATGGTGCGTCAGGACCCGGCATTGGGCGGGGCTTACCGTCGGAATGAAGGCGTGCTTTCGACCTTGATTGACCACTATGATATGCGTTTTGAATGGTACCCTTCCATTGCGGAAGTTATTTCAATCGGGTTTTTCTATAAATATTTCCAGAACCCGATCGAATTGTACCGACAGATGATGGATTCGTCCCACCGCATCTACGTGACCACCAATAACTCAGAATGGGCCAAAGTAAAGGGACTGGAGTTTGATATCCGCAAAAACCTGGGCTTTATAGCGCCCGGTTCCCTGCTGGAAGATTTCAATTTCAGCGGAAACATGACGCTTCAAAGCTCCGAAGTGCAGTCGGCTGAATTCATGGCAAAGGGCATGGGTACCGATAAATATGGAAATACCTTTGAATACCGCGAAAAACAATTCCTGAAAAATAAGCGCCCGCTTTATGGACAGATACCCGTTGTTTATAATGCGGCCCTACAGTACGCCGGAGACCGCTTAGGAGCTAACGTAGCGTTTAACCACATGGGGTATAAAACCTTTATGACAGCCATGAGCGAAGATTTGATCGAATACGAGCGCCCGCGCAATCAGCTGGACGCACAGCTGAGCTACAAATTACTGAAAAACAAAAATCTGGATCTTAAACTGAACCTGAGCAACCTGTTGAACAGTCCGTTCCGCTTTTATGTGAACAGACCCGAAACGTTCAAAGTACAGGATCGCTGGAAAGGCCTGTCGAATTCCGAATGGCCGACACAAGAATGGAACGAGATCTACGAATGGAAGTTTGGTTTTTCCCAAAAATATGAGGAAGGTTATTACGAGACCTCCGAAGACGGAACCAAAAAGACGCGCATAGGCGACAAAGAAACTTTTAACCGGAAAGTGGGCAGTTCCTTTAGCCTTTCCATCGGATACACCTTTTAAATCAACCGTTATGAAAACAAAAATAATCTTAACAGCCACGGCGATCTCCTTCTTTCTGCTATCCACCTTCCTTTCGTGCGATAAAGGTGGCGACGAACTGCTTTATCATTCCAATGTGCATATGATCAATTTAAGTGGCTATAATAACAGCAATGAGGAACTTATTCTACAACTGGATACCTTTAGTGCTACGGTAACACCAGCCTTTAGCCGCATCTCGTTCGGTGCCAACTATAATTTCAATGACCCCGCCAAGCAGCGTTTAAAATTTACCATGAAGTCCAAAGCGACCGATAAAATTCTGCTGGAAAGGGAGATCAAAGCCAACGATACGGCGGCTGTGACGGATCTCAATGTTATTTACATGGATGGAAAAGTAGCCGATTTCCCGAAAGTACCGGTACCTTTGGAGGGCAAAGTACAGTTGATCTATATGCTCCAGTCCAATGTATTAAATTACCGGGAACCTGTGGATATTGTATTTGGAAAATACTATTTCACTCCCAAAGTGTTTGAAGAGGTCATACGTATCAAAAATCTAAAACCCAATACCTTCTCCCAACCGATCGTATTTGATCCCTTCCCCTTGGGCATCCAGGATTACAAGGGCGAAAAGACCTCGGTGCTATTTCGGGCCTATATCTATAAAGCTGGGACCGATATCCCCTATACCGAAGGATCTTCCTTCGAATTTAGTCAGCTTACCTCCGGTGCTCCTGTCCCTTCACCCACAAAAGCCATTTCCAAGTTGTTTATCATCAATGAAGCGCCCATTAATACGATGATGCGGTTTAATAAGGTTTTAGAATTATAATTTATGAAAAATTTGTCAACGAAGCTATATTCCCTAGCCACTGCGCTGCTGCTGATCGGCTTTCCCTTCCTTTTCAGTGCCTGCAATAAGGACGATATTGAGGTGGAACGCGCGATGCATATTCTGATCAATGGCTATAATGGTGGTGACCATCCTTTGCAGATCGCAATTGATACCACCGTATTTGATCATAAAAATGGTGCTTTTATCATCCAACCCCAGAGCAATATCCATTTTACAACGGCGTATAGCTACAAAATACCAAAAAAGAGATTGGTTACTTTGACCGATACCGAGACCAAGAAAGTGGTTTACAGTGCCGAATTGCCTGAAAACACCATCCGCGTCAATTTTAACTACGTCTATTTTGATGGAAAGGTGCAGGAAGTGAAGCCACCCGCTGCTGACCCCAATGTCAATAAACTGGGCTTCTTTATTTATGATAAAAGTATAGATTTCCCGATTGATATTTCATTGCAGAGGGTCAATGCAACTACGGGTGATGTCCGTAAGGAATATATCGCAAAAAATGTGCTTCCCGGCAGATGGGTCTATGTCGACTATCTACCGCTCAAGGATTTTGACAAAAGCGCCGATCTGCGGAATGCCACGGTTAATTTCACCAAGGCCAATACGGACAACGAATGGGCTTTTGATGGCGATGAAACAAAAAGTAAACTGGGTGCCGAAGGTTTCTTTTTGCCAAAGTTAAACGATAAAGGAAAGGTTCAACCCTATTTTATTGCACCAAAAGTAACGAATCAGACATTCAGCCGACTCTTCTTCTACTTGGATTAGGGTCGTAAAAAAGGAAGCAGGACAACCCTGCTTCCTTTCCCTTAACCCAACTTTCGCCAAAAATTGAGAAAACCGTCGCATGCCGTATACTCCAGATCAAAACTACAGGGAATCTCTTCCCAACCGCTCCAATAGGAAACCACACGGGTACCAATAGGCAGTAGCGCAAGCCGATTCCGCAGACACTCGGTATATGCATGATAAAGTTTTTGATCAGGCTGTATCGCGTAATCAATTGGACTTGATGTATCTATATTTTCATAAAAGGAGTTATAGAAATAAAACGCGTCATAGTCTGAAAAACAAATCTCGTCAATATTGGCATGAATAAACGCTACATTCTGCACCTGATGTTTCTCGGCCAACCCGTTGGAAAGCTCCACCAGTGATTCACGCTGTTCCACACCATAAAACATTCCATTGGTACAAGAAGCTCCTACAAGGCAGAATTTTCCTGCTCCGGCACCAATATCCAGCACTTTGTCCATCGGAGATTCAACCAGGTACTCTGCGGCCATTTTTGCGACATGAACAGGTGTCCAGTGACGTTCAGCCAATTTTTTTATTTTGGGCGGGTATATATCATTAAATAAACTGTCATCAACATCAATATTCGATCGAAGAGCTTTAAAAATCATTCGTTTTCACCTATTTAATCTTTCGTACTGCATGTACAAACCATTGAAAATAAAACCCCTAGATCATTGCCATCCGAACAACAATATGCGGGGCAAAAATAAGGTCTAGTAATGCGCTAAGGTAAGGGTTTAAACATAGAAAGGCAAAAGAGTTGAGCATTAATCCAAGGAGATAAACTTTCTAATGCCCATCATATACCCCAAATGCAGGCCTTCATGAAAGTTATTCCATTCGAAGGCATCGTAAATCGAAGTGAGATGGAAGCCCGTTCCGGTTGTGCGTTTCTGATAGGTCACAAACTTTTTGTTGTTAAAATCACGGATGGTCGGTTCAATCTGATCGAGGAGCAATCTTTTCAGCAGATCTGCTTCCTGCTGCGATACAGCTGATGAAGGCCTTGTCCCGGACTGGTAGCTGTTGAAGATTTCCTCAGGGATATGTCCTTCTAGCTCTGATCCGATATAGATTAATTTATGCTGTGTGGCAATGATGTGACCGATATTCCAGATCAGGTTGTTGCTGAAGCCATCAGGAATGCGATTGAGCTGTTCCAAAGAATAGTTTTCAAAGAATTTAAGGTAAGCCATCCGGCTCGTTTTCCATGCGCGAAAGAGTGATTCCATGTCCTGTTAACTGTCTGTGTTTTGTGAACAAAAATAAGCTGAATCTTTAAACTGTCAAAGCTTATTTACGGCAATCGGTTATGCTTTACAGCAATTTCTTACGAGAGCACCCATAGACGCTGATTCTTTTTTTATTGAACTTTTTGATTTGAGTATTGTTCAATTTGAAAAGAGTATTGTTCATTTTAAAATGAATATGGTTCAATTTTTAAAGAAAAAACTATGAAAGCACAAATCGGACTCGTTATCACGGCAGTTGCCGGAGCGGCACTGCTCATATACAGACGCTGGAAACAACGTTCTGTCCAGGAATCAACAGAAAAAACAGATCACAAAGAGACGGGCAATTTAGCGAACCCACCTTCATGGTACCGCCCGCTTAAAATGCCCGACATCGACAGCATCGATATTGTGTCATTGCAATATGCCCCCGTCATGGTATCGCCCGACAGAAATGATGCGGCGCAAGGGATCAACAAACACATTGCGTATTACCATAAAGGCAATAGACATCAATAAGGCAGTGATACGGAAATATTTGAAGTTTAAGCGATTTCGAAAGCTGAAAAAGTGCCCAAGGTCAGTATACAGCGCAGAACCGCGACAATAAATGCCAGCAGTTCCGCGTTCCAGTTACATCGGTTCAGTCAGATCAAAAATAGGTGTCCTGATATCATTTGCACTGATTATATTTTCTTATATTTTCGGTAGGGATTTATACGGGTTTTGAATTTAGACATGCCAAAATCCGCTTCAATTTCAAAATTATCGACTAAATTGGGACACCTTAATTAATATGGGAGTTTAAAATATATGAAAAAAAATGCTTCCGGCATAAACAATTCAAAGCAACGTATTGAAAACAAGAACAATGATCTAGATCTTTATCTAAAAGCATTGAATTCTGCCTATTCGGGTATTATAATTACAGACAATCTGCAGTATGATAATCCCATCATTTATTGCAATAAAGCTTTCGAAACCATCAGTGGGTATGCCCACGACGAAATTATTGGCCACAACTGCCGATTTTTACAGGCTCAGGACCGTTCGCAAGCCGAACGTAAGATTATCAAAGAAGCTATTGAGCGTGGCGAAGAGTGTAAGATTGAAATCCGAAATTATCGTAAGGATGGAACGCTTTTTTGGAACGAGCTTTTTATTTCACCAGTGAAGAATGATGAAGGCCAGGTAACTCATTTTATTGGTGTTCAAAATGACATCAGTGATCGAAAAAAAGCGGAGCATGATCTTCGGGAAGAGAAGTCACATGTGGAGCTCAAAATACAGCAAAGAACCAAAGAACTGCAAGATAAAGAAAGCTTTCTGTCCAGTATTATTGAAACCGTTCGAGAAAGTCTCTTGGTTCTCGATGCCAATTATATCGTCCTGAGCGCCAATAGGCATTTTTTAAACTCGTTTAAAGTCACCACAGAGGAAACAGTAGGAAAACTATTATTTGACCTCGGTAATCAGCAGTGGGATATTTCTTCCTTAAAAGAGATGCTCACTCGGATACTGCCCACCAATAACCCGGTTATCGATTATGAGGTAGACCATATCTTTCCTCATATTGGTCGAAAAGTCATGCTGCTAAATGCTTATCGTATTGAATTCGAGGGCCAGTACAAAGACCGAATCCTGATTGCCATCGAAGATATTACAGAAAAGAAGGAGCAGGATCGGCGTAAAGATGATTTCCTGTCGATTGCGAGCCACGAACTTAAGACACCGCTCACAACAATCAAAGGTCTCTTCCAGATCTTGCAGCGATTGAGTGCCGAAAACACCGATCCGAAGTATGTCTCAACTTTAGATAAAATCACAGCTTACATCGATCGCTTGAACCTGTTGATTTCAAAACTCTTGGATACGTCTAAAATTCAATCTGGCAATCTTGAATTGCACATGGACCCTTTTGAGATCGATAAGACCATCCAAGATGCCGTTGAAAGCATGCGGTTGGCGGCACCTGATTCTGACATCCACCTTACAGGAAATACAGGTAGTATCGTCGAGGGCGACGAGCTACAGATTATCCAAGTCCTGAACAATCTGCTATCCAATGCTATTAAATATTCACCCGAGTCGAAAAAAGTTGAAGTTAGTATCCACAAGGTAGCCAACTTTGTTAAAATCTCCGTACGTGATTATGGCATGGGCATAAGCTATCAGGATAGACTCAAAATTTTCGAGCGATTTTTTCGCGTCAGCCATATACAGAAAAAGTTTCCGGGTTTAGGCATTGGGCTCTATGTTTCGCATGAGATTATCTTACACCACAAGGGAACACTGTGGGTCGAAAGCGAGCCAGGAGAAGGATCCACATTTAATTTCACATTACCCATTGTAATCAACAAATAAAAAATATGCAGTCTAAAAAGATAATGATCTGTGATGACGACCGAGGAATACTCGAGATGCTGGAGCTATTTTTAGAACTAGAAGGATATAATGTCATATGTGAAATAAATAGCACACACCTGACAAAGCAATTAATTTCGCATAAGCCGGACCTCTTGCTGCTAGACCTCTGGATGCCCATAATTTCTGGTGACCAGCTGATTAAAATTATCCGCAGCACACCCGAAATCAAAGAAACTCCGATCATTGTGCTATCTGCAAGCGTTGATGGACCTGAAATCGCGGGGAACCTAGGAGCAAATGGCTTTGTCGCCAAACCCTTTGATTTAACCGATATCACGGATAAAATTAATAGCATACTAAAAAACTAAGTCTGCGAGTACACGCTGACTAGACACACATAAAAGCACTTTTTAATGGAAAGTGCTTTTATGCAGCTGATGTGATCATTTCAAAACAATCGCCTAGGCTTGGTCCAATTTGTCCACGAGAAGTAATAGATCGTCCAGTTCAAATGGTTTGGCCAAAAAAGCGTCGGCTCCACACGCAGAAGCAAGCTGCTTCCCACGCGAACTCGCAGACATCATGATCACCGGAATATTTTGATGTTTTTCCGAACTTCGGAGTTCACGAAGGATATCGCCACCTGACAGCCATGGCATTTCAATATCCAATAGTATAATATCAGGGTCAATTTCTTCGACAGAAGCAATAAGTTCTATGCTTTTTGACACTAAATAAACCTCTCTAAATTCATTCTTTAGAGCCAGCTCCAAAACGTGAAGGATGGTGGCATCATCATCACAAACAACAATTTTCTTTTTCATTTTTTGATTGTTTAAAAACACCGCAATGATTGAAAAATATGGTCTTGTGGGGGGATTTAAAATATAGACCTAAGCTGGGCAGATAGTTGGTTACCAAACCGTTTATATAATCTTTCTTTGAGATTTTACAAGATAGACAATTTATTGGATAAAAGTTTACGTTCCTTTTATTAAGATACTAAATGCATACGATCTGCTTCAGGTACATCTTTGAAGACGACTGAAAATGTAGTACCGACATCTAATTCGCTTTCCACGTGAATAGCTGCGTTGAGCTTATTCGCAATTTGTTTAACAATGGAAAGGCCAACTCCCGAACCTTCAAAGCCTTCTGAATTAGCCATTCGGGCAAAGATTTCAAAAATTTTGTCGCCCTCCTTCAAATCAATTCCTATTCCATTATCCTTGATATTATACCGGACCGTATTTCCCTGCCGCATGCTCTCAATGGATACCTGCGGTTTTTTTCTCTTGCTGCTGTATTTTATGGCATTGCCAACAAGGTTCAGAAATAATTGATAGATCAATGTTCTCTCCCCCAATACAGGCAGTGTTTCGCCCATTATAAATTCTAAATGCGGGACCTGGTATTGCTGTTTGCAATTTTCAACGATATTGACAATCTTGGACTCTGGATTAATTGGTTCGAACACAAAGTCTACATGATTTACCTTTGACATTTGGTAGACTCTATCCATCATATCCCGCATCAGCTGCGTCCCCTCCAAGATATTTTTCATTGACTTTGCAAGCAGTTCTTCAGAGATGTCTTTTTTATGGAGCAACATTTGTGCAGTGAGTTGTATCGTCGTCAGCGGATTTTTAAGATCATGGGTCAGCGTATAGCCAAACGTATCAAGCGCGTTATTAGAGCGCACCAGTTTCTTGTTCAATTCATCAATCTCTCCCCCACGCTGTGCTACCGCTTGCTGAATAATCTGTGTAATATTTTCAATAAAAGTAAGTTCAGAAGATTGCCATTTTTCGGCTTTTCCTTTTGTAATTTTTTTCCATGCCTCGAAAGAAGATCGTGGCGAGGGAAAGGTAATCTTTCTATCTTCGTCAACCTGCATCACTTTTTCCGGCTTCCCTGCCCAGGTCTCTTCTATTAGACGTTCTTTCCTAAAAACATATACGTACCAGTTATTTGCGGGCAGAATATTGATGCGTAGTACACCGGGATACATTTCAACATCTTCGGAAGGACCATCGCACTTAAATCTATCTGTCACAAAAAACTCCGCAGTGGCTATTTTTTCATCAATTTCTCGGAGCATTTTTTTATCAGGCACCTCACCCACCATCATGATCGCGCGATCACGTTTAATGATTAGACCCTGCCCATTCATTACCTCCATAATACGCACGGCATACTTTTCCAACACGTCGTACAAGTCGCGCTTGACCAACAAATCACTTTTTAGATCATGCTTCAGCTGCGATAGATTTTTCTGAACGTTCACCTGTTTCTTCTGAAAATCTGCCAGATAATTGTTTACAGCGTATTGTGTAAGAAAAGTACATAGATGGCGTTGTGAAAGATCGACGTGCATTGGCTCCCGATTCTGACAGGCAACAAGCCCCCAAAGCTCATCATCTACGATAATGCTAAAGCTTGCACTCGCCTTTACGCCGGCATTTTTAAGGTATTGTAAATGCATGGGTGAAAGCGCCCGAAGGCTGCAGCGTGTAAGATCGAGATCATCGGTACTCCGCCCCATCAGCGGAATCGCTTCCTCATTCACATCCGCCGTATGGCGGGCATGAAAAATACGGTAAAGCTCGCGCGCCTGTGCGGGAATATCAAATTCCGGATAACGATAATTCATCAACGATTCCAGCTCAGCAGTCTTGCTCTCTGCAATAACCTGTCCACTATTATCTTCCAAAAAGCGATACACCATCACCCGATCATAGTGAATAATGTCCTTAATCAATTCAGTCAATGCCTGCCAGCAAGAGTTTCCGCCACTCCGGTCATCTAAATGCTTTGCATAATAATATAATTTGGTCGTTTTGACAGCGAGAGGATTGCAGGCCTCTATTTCAAGATAAATTTTGCCATCATATCTATAGAGACTTAAAAAATAATCGTTTTGAAGGATAGTCACCCGATCGGAATACCTGGCAAACATGCTGTCGGAAACTGCCTGTTCAATGTTCTCTCCTCGAAGTTCAAATGAAGGAACTATCCGATGAAGAACATCATCTACAGTCATGCCCAGCATTGCGGAGTATTCTTCACCTGCAATAGCGGCACAGTTTTCGCTTACTCCGATACACTTATCGTCTTCAAAAATAAACAGATACCCAAAAGACTGTATATTTCCACACAGGTGAATTTTTTCCTCATGACAATTAATTTCACGCATAAAGCTACTGATATATTAAATAAAAATATGGTAAAATCAACAGTCCTGTCCTCCATCAATGCTATCATATGGTTACTAATTTACAAAATTAATCTGACCTATCGAAACTTGCACCATTCATCCTAAAAGCTGAGTAAAAACGAACTGTCTATCTACGCAATACTCAACCGTAACCAAAAAGCAACGCCTACATCTCCTTCAGATAGCCCCACAATGATTGCCAATACCAAAAGTGTAAGCACCTCTGTAATCATCGTCCCTCCGACTGTAATATTGACGGCAGATTTTTTTGCTCTCCCAAGGTGCTGATCATGGGATATACAATTAAAGTATGGGACGATAATAAAGCTGCAAATAAAATCGATGATAGTACAAGGATATTTATCTCTCGAAAAAAATGCGGACCTATGGAATTGAAAACTCGCGTCTCAATGGCTATATGTCACAAGTCTATAATAAATACAAAATATATAAACAAAATCTATTCAATTATTAGAGCAGCCTTAGCAGGATTTCCCTATTTTTAAACAGCCTACCAATGCAATTAAACAATATGGAAGAATTAATCAATAAAATTTATGATATCATCTGGAGTGATGCACTTGTCTACCTCTGTCTACTGACGGGCATCTACTTTACGGTGCGATTTCGCTGCCCGCAGCTTATGCAGATAAGAGAAATGGTGCGATTGCTTTTTAATGGAAATAGTTCCGACAAAGGCATCTCTTCGTTTCAGGCCTTTTCGCTTGCTATTTCGGGGCGCGTTGGCACAGGCAATATCGCTGGCGTCGCTACAGCGATTGCTATGGGCGGGCCGGGCGCTATTTTTTGGATGTGGGTAATTGCGTTTTTAGGCAGTGCGTCGGCCATTGTCGAAGCTACCCTTGGTCAGATGTACAAGGAGGTAAACGATGGCGAATATCGGGGCGGACCTGCATTCTACATCCTGAAAGGATTACGATCCAAGACTTTTGCCTGGACCTTTGCAATCGTGACGATCATCAGTACCGGATTTTTATTGCCAGGTGTGCAGAGCAACAGTATCAGCGCAGCGGTCGAGTCCGCTTTCCATGTGTCGCCGAGTATCACCGGATTGGCTATTGCCGGGCTATTAGCGATTATTATCATCGGTGGAGTAAAGCGGATCAGCACCGTTGCCGAATATGTTGTGCCGTTTATGGCGGGCGCCTATATTCTTATGGCTCTAGTTATTATTGCCCTCAACTTCACAGAGATTCCTGGCGTTATCGCCCTGATTGTAAAATCGGCTTTGAACATGGAAGCTACTTTCGGCGCTATCGCCGGCATGGCAATTTCGTGGGGTGTCAAGCGCGGTATTTATAGCAACGAGGCCGGTCAGGGCACAGCTCCACATGCGGCAGCAGCCGCAGAAGTATCACATCCGATCAAGCAAGGCCTGGTCCAAGGATTTTCGGTGTATGTGGATACCATGTTTGTATGTACTGCTACAGCTTTAATGATTCTCTTTACCGGCCAGTACAATGTTGAAAATCCAGCCGGAGGATTTCTCGTTCAACATCTTCCGGCTACGGAAATGGGACCAGCGTTCACCCAACAGGCCGTGTCACATCATTTCCCCAGCATTGGAAATGCTTTCGTCGCGCTGGCACTGGCCTTTTTTGCGTTCACGACTATTATGGCTTATTACTATATCGCCGAAACCAACATCAGCTTTGTTAGCCGAAAAAAACAACATAAAACCGTACTTATCTGGATTCTGCGACTGCTCATATTAGGATCTACCTATGTCGGATGTATCAGTACAGCCAAATCTGCCTGGACCCTGGGCGACATTGGTGTCGGTCTCATGGCTTGGCTCAACCTGATTGCAATACTCCTGCTTCACAAAAAAGTTGTCGCCATCTATGCAGATTACCGGGAGCAGCAGAAGTCCAAGAAAGACCCTGTATTCGACAATTCCGAATTTCAATTTCCGAACATGGACCTATGGTCCAAAAAGAACACGCAACACGATGAGCCAATTGATTAATCTTACCGTATTCAAAAATTTTTTCAAGTCAAGTATCGCTGGCGGCATTCTAATATTTATTTGTGTCATTTTATCATTGATCATCGCCAATACTGCTGCTGGTTCTGGGCTGCAAACGTTTTGGATACGCTTGCAGAGCTGAACGTTCCTAATTTTGTTGTAGCTGGTATGGCCGGCGCCCTGAGCGGCATTATGCATGCGCCTTTGACCGGTATGTTCCTTATTGCAGAGGTGACCGGTGGCTACACATTGATGGTCACTTTGATGCTTGTCTGTTCGATATCTTACCTCATCAATAGAACAATGCTCAAGCATTCGATCTATACCAAGGTGCTCGCAGAATCAGGTGATTTGATCTCTTATGAAGATAAAGATCGTTCCGTATTAAGCATGATGCGCATCAAATACGTTTTGGAAACGAACTTTGTGATTTTGCGTCCCGATGAAACCCCTAAATCTAGGCAGCACGATATTATTCATAGCAAAAGAAATATATTTCCCATTGTGAGCCATGATGGCAAATTCATCGGACTAGTCAACAGCGAATATTTATTCTCGATTCTACTTGGTGAATTGGATGGTCTGGATACAGCATTTGAAAAATTGGCTCAAAAGCCCAATGATATCGTTGTTATTCATGAAAGTATGGAATCTGTGATGTCAAAAATGAACAAAAAAGACACCTGGATCCTTCCGGTGCTTGGACCTGAGCAAAAATATCTGGGCTTTGTATCCAAATCTAGTGTATTCAATAAATACCGGGCACTGCTAATCCGCCAAGGGCATTACCTCGAATAGGAAACAATAACCGTCCAATTAAGTTTAACAATAGATTTCTTTCGGTAACTATATTGTATTGTCTGCTTCAGGTAAAAAAGTACCTCTGTCTAAAAATTCTCTATCGATGTTTATGGAATTCCATCTCTAGACATATCTTACCAATAACGAAGCAAATATCCTCAATTTTAAATTGATTAAAACCAATTCGGACCTTTACATCGTATATTAAAAAACAAGAATGGAGAAACGCTATGAAACAGGTATTTTTATTATTATTACTAGGATTAGGCTTATTTATGCTCAGCAAATTTGGCTTTTCACAGAAAACTAATGATTCCAAAATAATTAAAAAACAAGCTATGAACCCTACTGGCGAGAAAGATCAGGTTATTTATTTTGCAGGGGGATGTTTTTGGGGTACGGAACATTTTCTTAAGCAGGTCCGTGGGGTGACCGCTACCGAAGTTGGTTATGCCAATGGCAATCTAAAAAACCCAAGCTATGAGCAGGTTTCCACAGGAAAAACGGGCTTTGCGGAGACTGTCAAAGTCACTTACGATCCACAAGTCGTTGACTTAAAACTGCTCGTAGATTTATTCCTAAAGACTATTGACCCGACCTCGCTCAATAAGCAAGGTAACGATATTGGAACACAATATCGTACCGGCATATACTATACAAGCGATTCAGCCATTCCGGTTATTAAGGAAAGCCTTGCCGAACTGGCCAAAAAATATCCGTCAAAAATAGTTGTTGAACTGGAACCCTTACAAAATTACTACGACGCTGAGACATACCATCAAAAATATCTCGACAAAAACCCAGGTGGCTACTGCCATATTGATCCGGAATTATTCGAGTTGGCACGAAAAGCCAATCCTTCTCCCGCCAAAGATTCAGCCTCGCAGCAAACTTATAAAAGGAAAGACCAAAGCACATTAAAAAAAGAACTTACACCACTGCAATATGATGTAACGCAGCATCAGGCAACCGAGCGTGCATTCGATAATGCATACAATGATGAGTTCAGAGATGGCATTTATGTGGATATTACTACCGGTGAACCACTATTTGTCTCGACCGACAAGTTTGAATCAGGTTGTGGATGGCCCAGCTTTTCCAAACCGATCAATCCAGATTTAGTCGAAGAATTAGCGGATAATTCTCACGGCATGCGCCGCACGGAAGTACGTAGTAAAACTGGCGACGCTCACTTAGGACATGTCTTTGATGACGGCCCTGCTGACAAAGGGGGACTGCGCTATTGCATCAATAGTGCCTCTCTCCAATTTGTGCCTAAAGAAGAAATGAAAGCCAAGGGTTATGGAAAATATTTGCCCTTGCTAGCCAAGAAGTAAATGGTATGGCATAAATGGTTCTTAGCAAAAACTGATGCAAGTCTGCATCAGTTTTTTTGTGCGCTGCTATCCCGAGCAGTACCGTAATAAGCGATCGGCTTACATGTGAAACGATCGTTATTTACAACAGCTAAAACATCCAAAAAAAAAAAATTAAAAAAAAATAGAATGATGAAATCCAAGCTATCCAAAAAGTCGTAAATGGTTATAAGTACAGAAAATTATAAAACTTAAAGACTTTTGTTATGGAAAAGACAACAAAGCCCCACAATGATTCACTATTGCATTCCAATAGCGAAATTGAAAAAAGGGATCTTCGCAGAAGGGATTTCCTAAAATTTGCAGGCGCTAGCGCTGCATCATTAGCCATCCTTGGTATGTCCAGTTGTAAAAAAGATCATGATGACGATATGGATAATGGTGGTAAGGGTCTATATTTTGGAAGTGGCGATATTGCTATTCTCAACTACGCATACGCACTCGAACAGCTTGAAGCCGCCTTTTATATTCAATTGGTCAATAACCCCTACGCTGGCATGACAGATATGGAAAAGGCATTCTTTACCGATATCCGTGATCATGAGATTTCCCATCGCGAATTTTTTAAAGTTGCGCTGGGTGCCAAAGCAATCTCCAGCCTTGATTTAAATCTTTCGGGTATTAATTTCAGTAGCCGGGAAAATGTCCTGGCAACGGCCAAAACGTTTGAGGATCTGGGCGTTTCAGCATATAACGGTGCAGGATGGCTTATTAAAGATCCTAATTACCTGTTATTGGCAGGCAAGATCGTTTCGGTTGAAGCGCGGCATGCTGCTTGGGTACGTGACATGATAGACAATGGCAGTTTTGCCAATATGGAAGTTGTGGATTCCAATGGTCTTGATGTTGCAAAAAGCCCCAGTGTCGTACTGAGCGCTGCGGCACCGTTTATCAAATCGAAAATCGATGTATCGGATCTACCCACTTATTAATCACCCAAAACTCAATTATCATGAATCTTTTAAACGTTTTTGAACAAATAAATGCTGTAGATCCTGAGTTCAGCGATCGCATCAGCCCACGTCGTGAAGCAATTAAAAATCTAGCTTCCATGAGTAAAAAAGTAACGCTGGCAGCACTACCCTTTTTCGTTAGTGAACTTTTCAAAAAAGCTTATGGTGCCACAGCTCCAACGGACGTAAATGGTGTCCTAAATTATGCATTGACCCTCGAATATTTAGAAGCAGAATATTATACCATGGGAGTTGCCAAAGCTGGACTTATCCCCTCGGGTAAACCGCTTGGAGCCATTACGACCATACGGGATCATGAGGTAGCTCACGTGAACTTTCTAAAACAGGTATTGGGCAGTAAGGCTGTTTCAAAGCCAACATTTGATTTCACCGCTGGCGGCACATTTGGAAATGTCTTTAGCGATTATGATACATTTTTAGCGGTTGCTCAAGCATTTGAAGATACCGGGGTGAGAGCATATAAAGGACAGGCAGGTATCTTGCTTGGCAACCGCGTTGTTCTTACTGCAGCATTACAGATTCATTCTGTCGAAGCGAGGCATGCCTCCCATATCCGGCAGATGCGCCGCGCACGCGGCGGTGGTGCCGCAAATCAAAAGCCTTGGATTACGGGAGCCAACGATACGGGTATCGGTGCCGTCGTAGATCCTATTTATGCAGGTGAAGATAATGTAAAGCAAGCAGGCGTTGACATAACTTCGCTGTCTGGCTCGATGGGGAAAATCTCAACTAGTGCAGCAACACAATCTTTTGATGAGCCATTAACCGCAGAAGCTGTACTTAATATTGCAGGTTTATTTATCAAAGCTTAACAAAAGTCTTAATCTACCTGTGAAAACGGCCCCGGTTTGGTTTACAAATTGGGGCTTTTTCGTGCTATTAAATCCTGACCGACAGTAAAAAATTTAAGAGAATAAGGGCTAAATATTTCCCATCACGCAGAGCTCAGTTAGCGTAGGACTAGGTTTTCCACCTTCATCCTCCAACGTAATGGCGAAGGCCTGTGCTTTGGCAACATCAAGCATTTTACTGGCCATCTGATTGCGGGCAGCCACCGGAAATACACCAGCACTGACCGGCTGTCCGTCTACCATGGCCCAGAGCTGATACTGTTTACCCTTGGGAGGAACGGGCATATGCTCAAGACTCAAGTAAACTGCTTTAGAATGCTGGTCCCAGTAAACTAGTGCGTGCAAATCTGGTTTGGTCTCAACCCCTTTTAAAGAAATCGTTTTAATGGCCGGGTTCTGAATGAGTGCCCATTTGTCCTGCAATACAGCTAAGGTAGTTTGCTTCGAATTTAGTTGTGTATTCGTTTGAGCAAGCATCTGTCTATCCTGTTGTTGCTGCAGATAAAAGAATAAATTTGCACCAGCACTAAGCGCAAGCAAAACACTTGCTGCGATTGCCCACCCATAAGATCTTAGCGATACGATCTGAGCCGCCTGCTCTTCAGTGCTGGAATTTTTTAGTGACTTATCATATTCATCCGATGAAGTAATCAGCGTGGGAGGAAGATCTGCTGAATCATTCTTCGCAACGAGGTTTTCATCTTCAAGCCTAGCCCAGATCTTTTCCTTCAGGGAAATAGGCATTGCCACCGCCTGGATCTCAGCCAAGTTCTCGAGCATTTTTTCAGCTTCGATTACTGCTTCATCCACTGCGGAATTATTTTTACGAATACAGTTCAGGATACTGACTTCCTCTTCGGAAGCGAGTCCTAATACATACGATTCAATAATCCCAGATGATATGTAAGCTTCGATATCCAAAATTAACGATATTCTTTTAATATTTTTTTTAAGAGTAAAAACGCAGCTTTAGTCCGTGTTTTTATGGTCCCCAAAGGAATATCGAGCTGTTGCGCGATTTCCTGTTGGGTGTATCCTTCATAGTAGGCCATTTCAATCAAAATGCGGCATTCGGGCTTTAAGTTATCTAAAACATTCTTAAATCCAATAAAATCTACCCGTGCATTCCGTTCATTCTGACTTCCATCTAGCTCCTCTTCTCTATTTACGATATTGGAGAGCGGTTGGTTTTTCAATTCATTCTTTGCACCCTTTGATTTACGGTAGTCCAGTGCGGCGTTACGCGCAATATTGATCATCCATGTATATAACCTTCCTTTTTCTGCATCGAAATGATCAACATGTTTCCAGATCTTAACAAAAACATCCTGAATAACTTCCTCTGCGTGCTCAACAGAAGTTACAATCCGGCAAACTACGCCATACAAGGCGTCCGCATAGTTATCGTAGAGATAGCTAAAGGCCTGCTGGTTCTTTTTCTTAAGCAAAAGAATCAATGTTTCTTCCGAAAGGTTGTGTAATGGACTCAAATTTTAAGTTTATAGAACTAATATCTCTAATAAATCCTGAAAATCAAAGCCCATCACACAATTCAGGTAAAAAACTGCTTATCAGAAAAAAAAACGTATAAATACCTATCCATAAGTCTGCGCTTTTTAAATAAAATCATAAATCCCATTTTTCCAACCCAATATTTTGGCTGAATCTGCATCGAGCCATTTTTTCAATAATGTAGCATATACTTTTCGAAAATCTTCCGTATACTGGAGGTCCCCCTCATTGAGTTGGGTCAGGTCGGGCAGCGCGTTGAGCAGGCCCTGTTTTTTCAAGCCTCCGGATAGAAAAAAAAGTTGGTTGGCTGTACCATGGTCAGTACCATTGCTGGCATTCTGGGCCACCCTGCGACCAAACTCCGAAAAGGTCATCAGCATGACATGCTGAAAAAGGCCATTTTTCTTGAGGTCGTCCACAAAAGCCTCCACGGCATCGTTGATGGTGTGGAATAGGCTGTCCTGCCGCTGCTGCTGATTGATATGCGTATCAAAACTACCGATCTGCAGATAATATACCTGTGTATTGATATCTGATTTAATCAACGAGGATACCGTCTTCAGATCCTTTCCAAGCACCGAATCGGGGTACGCTGCCGCGGTCTTCCTGGCTTTACTCTGTTCAAAAATATAGTCGGCATTGTTGATTGTATCACCCAGGGTCTGATACAGATAGGCTACCGTTTCCTCTTCATGTTGATGCTGATGTTCCTGATAGAGTGCATTAAAGTACTCTTCACGGCTGGTCTGATAAAGCTTCTTGGGGTCTTTAAACGCGAACGCTTTTTTCTGTTTTCCTTTGAGGGCAAGGCTCAGCATATCATTCACTTCGAGCGCTTGCGTCGGATGACCGCAGTCGTAACAGGCTTGGTCGAGGTAGCGGCCTATCCAGCCGCTCTCCAGATACTCGTCGCTTCGGCTCGCACTATGCCATATATCCATGCTGCGGAAATGCGATTTATTGGGATCGGGATAGCCGACATTGTTGAGTACGGCCAGTTCGCCACGATCATAAAGTGTCTTGAAAAAAGGTAAAGCCGGATGAATGCCCGCTTCATCTGTGAGCGTTAGTGCATTATCGACCGCAATCGTCTGCCTTTCCCGAAAATAGATATCATTGCGCATCGGAACAATGGTATTCAGCCCATCATTGCCGCCACTAAGCTGCAAGATGACCAACACCTTATGCCCCCTTTCCAGCGCTTCGGGCAAAGACATGGCTTTTAAGAAATTGGGCAGCAGCAGTGATGCTGTTGCAAGTGAACCTGCTTTGAGAAATTGGCGTCTTTTGATGATCATGGCTTTCTTATTACGATTAACAGAGTTGATATTCGGGGATACTCATTACTTCAATAATAGTCCTACGGCGGCTTCCGCCAGCGTAGCTATCGCGCAGTGCCTTACCAAAGGAAGGTTGCTGCTGCAGCAGGAGCTCAAAGGGATCCCGGTCGGCAAATACAGCCTCGACCCCAGCCCAGTCAATGGAAATTTTTGGGTTTTTATAGGCTTTAGCCAGCGCCCGCGACTGCTTCAGCCCCATATCAAGGTCGTCGTCATTCTGCGCATCAAGATCCAGCGGCCGCAGGCCGGTCCATATCTGCGGTATCTGCATCCGGAGCAATAAGGTAGAGCTGTCGATCCAGGCTTTTCCCGATGCCCATCCCGCCACATTCGGCGGATACAAGAGCATCTGCCCCAGCAGCTTTTGATAAACAATCAGGTTTTCAGGGTTCGCGATCTCCATGGGCAGCATACGCATAATACCAGCCATGAGTTCCACCGGTGACTTTATTTTGTTGCCCACATTTTTGGAGTCGTAAAACCAGGCTGCCGTAAATACACGGTCTAGCAACCGCCTGATATCATATCCTGAATCGAAGAAATCTTTACTCAGCGTGTCGACGATGTCCTGATCCACTTGTTCGTTGACCAGAAAACGGTAGAGCTTTTCGGTGATAAAACGGGCCGTAGCGGGCTGCTCCAAGATAATATCCAGGATAGCATTACCGTCGAAATTTCCGGTTTTCCCCAAAAATGTTTTGCTGCCGGAGTCATGAAACTTTTTACGCACCAAGAATTGGCCATCCTTATCGTATGACCAGCCCGTAAATGCACGCGCAGCTTCCTTCACATCCGATTCCGTATAGTTGCCACGCCCCATCGTAAAGAGCTCCATCACTTCCCGGGCAAAGTTTTCATTGGGATGGTCTTTTTTATTCTGCTGGTTGTTGAGGAAATTGAGCATAGCCGGAGTTTTAGAAACGGCGAACAGCAGATCCCGGAAACTTCCAAGCGCATTTTTTCTGATTTCGTTGAGGATATGGGCGCTAAAATTGGCGTTGATAACCCGGCTAGCAAAATGTCCGTGCCAAAAAAAGGCCATCTTCTCCCTGAGCTGATCTTCGCTATGCACCATTTCATTCAGGAAATTAAGGTTGATCTCAATATTACGCTTTCGATTGAGCTGTTGTACCTGCTTTTTGTCTGCGGCATTCAACTTGGAAAGCGCCGTGTAGTCGACGTTGGTCTGCTCCGTATTGAAACTGATGGGATGAAATTCATGTTCCTGGGCATATTGCTTCCAGAGGACTGCGGTAGACTGCTGTTCAAAAACGGTAATCTGCTGTAGGCCCATCCCAAATCCGGCGCGATTTGCCAGGTGTATATTTTTTTTAAAATCGGACATCATCCTGTTTCCTTTTATACCTAAATAACGAATTATTTAACTATGTTAGCTTACAGGAAGATTCGATTTAACAAAAATTAAGCTAAATTAACAAAGTGACTACCAAGACAATACTTTTCAAACTTCGATTTTTTTATTAAATTTATTCGCCTAGGTGCAAAAGAACCCCTTGTTGAAATTGCACACCTCCTTTAAAACCACGCTGTATCGCTCATTTGCTTAAGAATTCTTATCCTACTGCTGTTTTCTATTCCATTGAGTGCTTCCACATTCAGGACCAGCCACATGAAATTAAATAAACTTAAGCTGTAGCGGGCGAATAAAGGATTATATTTTCTTCGGCATGCCCTATTATCGTCGCGAATGGCAGCCAAGAGTACAATTACGAAGATTATCATTCTCCAGTGTTAATTTAATATTAAGCTACCACAAATTTGACGGTTAGGACAAACAAAAAGAGGGGAAAATTAGTTATTATGGCAATAATAATTATCCTAATTAACAGAAATAGAATTAAATAAGTTAAATGTAGCAACAGGCGAATTGAGCTACGGGATTATAGACCAACATAGGAATACATTTTAATCATATAAATTTAAGAAAATGAAAAGAATCTTAATTGTTTTAGTGCTGGTTTTTTGTTTTGTCTATCGCAAAACCGATGCATGCACACGCGTTGTATATAAAGGGCCCAATCAAACTGTCCTTACCGCCCGAAGTATGGACTGGCGGGATGAAATACCCGTTAATCTGTGGGTGTTTCCAAAAGGGATGAAACGAAATGGAGAAGTGGGTCCCCTTTCCGTCAAATGGACTTCAAAATATGGCAGTGTCATTGCGAGTGCCTGGGACATCGCCACTACAGATGGCTTGAATGAGGCTGGCCTTGTAGCCAATGTCCTTTGGCTAGCCGAATCCCAATATCCTAAATTCGATCCAAAAGGACAGAAGCCCGGATTGACCATTGCCGCTTGGGCACAGTATATATTAGATAACTATGCTTCGGTAGCAGAGGCCGTAGATGCTCTTAAAAGCGAACCTTTCGTCTTAGTCAGCGACTATATTCCGGGTACACAACGGTTTACGACACTCCATTTATCATTATCCGATAAATCTGGCGACAACGCCATATTTGAATATATCAACGGAAAGCTTGTGATACACCACGACCCGAAATACGTCGTGATGACAAACTCGCCGATCTTTGAAGAGCAGCTGGCACTCAATAATTATTGGCGGGGAATTCCAGGTACCATCATGTTGCCTGGTACCAACCGTGCGGCAGACCGATTTGTGCGTGCTTCCTTTTATATTGATGCAATTCCACAGACCGATGATGTGAGGAAATCCGTTGCAAGTGTGTTTAGCGTAATTCGCAACTGTTCTGTTCCTTATGGAATTTCCTCCAAGGAAGAACCCAATATCTCGACGACACGTTGGCGTTCTGTAGCAGATCACAAAGATTTGGTTTACTATTTTGAAACAGTAACCACACCGGGTACTTTTTGGATCAATCTAAAAGATCTGGATCTGAGCGAAAAAGGTCAGGTTCTTAAACTTGATGTGGAACAAAACAAAACCTATACTGGATTGAGCAATGAACACCTAAAAAAAGTACAACCTTTTAAATTTATGGGGTTGTGATCGATATGATATAAGCAATTGCTGTTTCATTGATGTTGTCGTAATACTATCTCAATGAAACAGCACATTTGCGAACAGCCACATGGACGCATCCAACAATTTATTTCTCCAGTTCTTTCAGGTATTCGATCATGGCATCGAGGCTCTGCAGTAGCTTTTCACCTTCAAATCCCACCTTTCGAAAACGGATGTTCCCTTTTTTGTCCAGGATCAATGTTGTCGGAATGGATGTGATATCCAGTTTACTACTGAGCTTTTTATCTTGGTTGTAATAAAATGGAAAGTCAAATTCGGGATTGGCCTTTGCCCATTTGTACGCATCGTCCCAGCTGTTTCCACTGCCCGAATTGAGTATCACGAACTTCACCTGCGGATCATCCGCATATTTTTTGTACACCTGATGCAAATAGGGAAATGAAGCGATGCAGGGCTTACACCAGGTTGCCCAAAAATCAATGATGACAATCTTGTCCTGGAGATCCGCTTTGAGCAAAGGTTTTTTGTCCATATCGACGATGCTGATGTCTTCTGGAAATGGCGTATTGCCGATGATTTTCTGAAACTCCTGGTAATACCCTTGTTTCCATTGCTTGTCAAGCTTGCTAAAATAAGCCTGCCGTTCGGCAGCATTGTCCATTCCGTTTTTAAGGATCGCTTTGTCGAGAAGCTGCCTGATCGCTGGGTCAAAAGGAGCGTACTGATAGGCTGACTCCAATACGGGTATAGCGCTGTTCGGATCATTCCACTGCTGATACTGCATGGCCACTGCCCGGAGCAATGCCGCCGATTTGAGTGTAGGGATACTTTTTGCAAACCAGTCTCGGGCCGCTTCGGGCTGGTTTAACTGCGCAGCTATAAGTCCCTGATTGGCGATAATTTCTGCTTTTACCGCAGCAAGCTTATCCGCCTTGGCCGGATCATGGGCTACCAGATAGCCCGTTTCGGGGAAATAGCGTATTAGACTCACGGGATAGGCCGCAACACTGTCAAGTAGATATAAATTGAGTTTGGACGCATCCTGCAGCATCAGCTTATGATTCAAGAGCAGCTGCACATACTGATTGTATGCACGCCATTTGTAGGGATCCTGCTCCCAACGGGTAATCAGCGGCAGGTATTTCTTGGCCTGTATGCTGTCGCCGTGCTGCACATAGTAGGTAAAAAGATAGTCGTAAGCGCTGGCATAGACCGCTTCATTATCGGCTGTTTTGAACGAAAGAAGCTGCCCTATTTTCGCGACCACGGCAGTAGAATCCTGCTCGCGGAACAGCTTATTGAGCCGATAACTAATCCCGATCTTCTTGTTGGGAAACTCGTTGATCACCACCTGGCGGATCGAATCCACTTTTTGGTTCTGGCCAAGTATCAGATAACCCATGGTCACCTTGTTGAGGTTTCCTTCAAAAAGTGGATTGCTCCTGAATTTCTTTTCCACCACGGCCAAGCCCTTTTTCAAGAGCCGCCCCTGCTGGGCTGGACCAGCGGTTTTCATCTGCAGCACGATCAGCCGGAGCTGTGCCTCGTAATTGTCGGGATACAGACTCAGCTCTTTTTTGAGGTAATATTCCTGGGTAGCCAGGATATGATCCGAGGTTTTATCCTGGACCGGTACACTGTATGATTTCCCCAGGTAATTGCCGGCAATCAGTTTCCCCTGCTTATAGACGTAGATCTCATACTGACTGCTATCGCTTTCTTGCTGTACAAATTTCTTGTCTTTGTCGGCGATCGTAAAGCAGGAAAAGTTGGCGTAGGCGGGCAGTTTAAAACGTACACGCCAGATTCCACCTTCTTGTTGCATGGGCATGCGGCTCGGGAATTCGTAAAAATTTGAATAGTTGAAATCCACGAAAAATGGCCCTTCCTTATGGGTAGCTGCAGATTTACCCGGATCAAAGCTGATGGTCACGGTATCACCAGCCGCTGCTTTTTGCGGCAAAATGCTCACTTGTGCCTGCAACAGCAGGTTTGCCTGTAGCAGGCACAGCAGCAATGCGTATTTGAATAACTTAATCATTCTGTTGGAGGTTAGCGTTGGTAATTAAAATAGCACTGGCGATCGGTATTTTGGTATCGCTTGCACTAAAGTCTGTTTTGACCTTTGAAAGTACAGGCAGGGCCCTGTTTGTGCGCACCAGGTCAAACCAACGGTGGCCCCATTCACCGAGCAATTCCAGCTGCCGCTCCTTTTCGAGTGCCAGGGCAATGCTCGCCTTGTCCATCGTTTGTGGCAGCGCAGCAAGGCCTGCACGTTCACGGATCTGATTGATATCCTCTAGTGCCGCCGGCAACTTATTCTGGTTTAGCCGCGCTTCGGCACGGATCAGATACTGCTCGGCAAGGCGCAATACGGTATTGTATTCGGTAACAGGTGTGCCTGTGCGCAGCTTATACTTATACGGCATATAGAGCGTCTTATTACTTACGACATAAGGCTTTAACCACATCGCTTTGCGTAAATCGTTCTCTTCATAAGCCGCTACCGTGGCATCATACACCTGATAGTAACTCCGTGCTGTAGCTACTGCCGGAACGATGCTGAAACCTTCCCAGGTGTTTACCCCGGCAGTGGAAAGATTAACGGTCTGCAGCTGCCAGATCGCCTCCTTGCTCGTTTTCAAAAAAACGGTATTGAGGTCCCGCGACAGTTCATACCGATTATCCGCGATAACTTTGTCGGCCATTGCTTCGGCATTGGCCCAGTCGCCATAATACAGATAGACCCTGGCCAATAGCGCGTCAACTGCTTTTCTATTGGGGCGGGTACGCTCATTGCCCTGATAGGCATCCGCAATATCGACAGCAGCTTTCTGCAGATCATCCACCATGAACGCATAGAGCTCTTCCCTGGAGGCCGGACCTTTTCGGTTGTTGGCTTCCAGATCCTTGGTATCGGTGATGAGGGGCACTTTATTGAAGAGGTTGCTCAGGTAAAAGTAATTGAATACCCGTGTAAAACGGGCCTCGGCCGAAAGCTGTGCCTTTACCGTACTGCTGAGCGCCGAGGCTTCAACACCCTCGATAATCTTATTGCTGTGGTTGATATAGCTATAAGGTTGCGACCAGAGCCGATCGAGATAAGAGGTTGCCGGGCTCAGTTTATTGTATTTGTACTCGTCGTAGCTTGTAAAAGCCGAGTTATAATCGTCGGCCAGACTGGACAATACAATGCTCATCAGTCCACTGGCGAACTGGTTGTTGTAATTGTTCATGCTGGTATAGAGCCCACCTACGGTTGCTGTGGCCGTCTTTTCATCACTGAAAGCCGACGCTGCCGCCACTTCCGTCTTGGGTGGGTCCACGGCCAAAAATTTATTGCAGGAGATGTTAAGCAGTGGTGTTGCAAAAAGGCTGTAGATGATATATTTGTTCATGGGATAAGTCTTTAGTGTTATGATCATTAAAAAGTGAGCTGAACCGCAAATGTATAGGTACGCATGGATGGTGTGGCGCTGTTCCGCACCGAACCAAAAGGATTGACATCCGATAGATAGGTACGGTCAAAACCAGGCATCTCGGGATCCATTCCCCTGAAGCTTGTCCAGGTAAAGAGGTTCTGGGCATTGAACTGTACCAGCGCCCGGCTGATATTGATCTTCTTGGTCCATTTGGAAATATCATAACTAAGCGATACATTTTTTAAGCGGATAAAAGTAGCATCGTCCCATACGGCCGTCGAATACCGGTAGTAATTGCGGAAGGCCACGTTGGCTTCGTTAGCGCTGTTGGCTGTAGCGCGTGGCACATCGGTCACATCTCCGGGCTGCTGCCAACGGCTCAACATATATTCATCCAGATTGCCCAATCCGCCAATGGTTGTTGCCTGTGGGCCGTAACCAATGGATGGTCCCTCCTGTTTGACAAACTGAAATAGGAATCCAAGGCTCACATCGCCATAATTCAGATTATTGCCGATACCACCATAGTACTTGGGCAGCAATGATCCCAAGGTTACGTAATCGTTGAAATCCGTAATTTTCCCGTCACCATCCACATCCCGGAATTGAGCGACCCCGGTTTGCGGATCCACTCCCGTAAACTGAAATCCGCGGACGATACGGGTAGACTCGCCAATGATGTATCGCCTCGCATCACTGCTACTTGCAAGCCCCGGATATTCCAGCAGGGTATTGGACGGGAAAGTGATATTGAAATTGGTTTTCCAGCTGAACTTTTCCTTTTGGATGTTCACGCTGCTCAGCTCAAACTCCAAGCCTTTATTTTCGATCAGTGCAGGGGTATTACCAAAATAAGAATTATAGCCCGTCTGCGGTGCGAGCACGATATTGATCAACTGATTATCCGATCTATTGTTGTAATAATTGGCCGTAAGGAAGATACGGTCCCTGAAAAAGCCAAGGTCGAGCCCCAGTTCTTTCTTTTTAATTTCTTCCCATCCAAAATTGGGGTTAAACACCCGTGTCGGATAAAGCCCCGTGATGCCCTGGTAGGCAAAACCCGTTCCCCAGGTATCCAGGTACTGGTAATCGCCGATCTGGTCGTTGCCCGTCACTCCCCAGCTCGCACGAAGCTTCCCGAAGCTCAAGATAGACTGATCCTGTAAAAATTCTTCACTACTAAATACCCAGGCTGCACCGATCGACCCAAAATTACCGTACTTATTGTTGGACCCAAAGCGGGAAGAGCCATCTCTTCGGTAACTGAAATTCAACAGATATTTGTCGGCGTAGGCATAATTGATACGACCAAATGCAGATTGGTAGCGGTAATCCGCATATTGGTTGTTGCGGATCGCAATGACACCAGCGGCAGCCAAGTTACCTAGCTGGGAATCACTTGGGTAATTACCGCCATCTATATATTTACCTTCACTGACACGCTGCTGCCAGGTACCCCCCAAAAGCAGTTTAAAATCATGTTTACCAAAGGTTTTGCTGTAATTTATTTGTGGCTCAACGATGTAGGACTCATAATCCGAATTGCCATAAGAAGCGGTAGACCCGGCGCTGGTCAATGGATTAAATCCGGCATTCGGCAGCAAGCGCGTCTGGTCCATGCTTTTAAGGTTATAGCCTACATTGATTTTAGCGACCAGCTGGGGTAAGATTGCGTATTCGGCAGACAGGTTAGCCAGCAGGGATTTTGATTTCGAAACACTCGAGCGCTCCATATAGGCGGCGGGATTCTGCAAACTCTGTTGGAACCAATAATAGTCTCCCTTTTCATCATATAAAGGATAATTGGGCGCCAGGTTGTAAAACTGTGCAATATCTGTAGGCACCGTATTGTTACGGTCCAGATTGAGGTTGAAACTGCTGTTGAGCTTAAATCGCTGATCTTTGGACTGCGTAGACAAGTTCAACGACGCACCACCGCGCTGATAATTCTTATTACCAGGCAAGGGATCACCCTGACGATTGAAATTGGCACTGGCCAGGTATTGGGTATTTTCGTTTCCCCCGGAAAAGGACAGCTGATAGGTAGAGAAAGGGGCCGATGCGCCATAAAACTCCTTTTGCCAGTCGCTGTAGGCGGACTGATCCCAGGTGAGCAGATCCGGCGCATTATCTGCTGTCGCTGTCCAGTTATCGTTTTTAAAGCCTTCCTTCCGAATGTCCAGATATTGTTCCGTATTGAGCATCTTCAAGTTGCGGATGGCCTTACCAGAGCCCACATTGGCATTAAAATCTATTTTAAGTCCGCCCTTATTTCCTTTTTTTGTTGTGATCAGGATCACCCCATTCCCACCCCGGGAGCCATAAATGGCTGTCGCATCGGCATCTTTAAGCACATCGATGCGTTCAATATCCTTGGGATTGATCAGGCTTAGCGGGCTTTGGTTCCCATTGGCCGCGGTAAACTGATTCATGCTTTCGTCCGAAAATGGAATACCGTCGATAATGTAAAGGGGGCTGCTGCCATTACTCAGGGAGTTTACACCCCGCAGTTGCACCTGAAAAGAACTGCCCGGCAAGCCCGAATTAGAAGCGATACTAAGTCCGGCAACGCGGCCCTGCAATGCAGCCAGGGGATCGAGTACCGGTTGGGTCTCTATTTCCCTGCCGGTTACACTGGATACCGAACCCGTATTTTTGCGTATCGAAGACGTACCGTAACCGATCACCACCACTTCATCCAGGTTACCCGGATCTAGCTCAAGGCTTATTTCTAGGAGGGCCTTGTCGGCCACCTTCACTTCCTTGCTGCGGTAGCCCACATAACTCAAAAGTAAGATATCATCCTGCTGCAGGCCATTTAAACTAAAACGACCGTTAGCATCGGTCACTGTGCTGGCTACCTTATTTTTAACCCGTACACTAACCCCTTCAAGCGCTGCACCGGTAGCATTGCTGACCCGACCAGAGACGGTCATCTGCAGCGCCTTTGCTACCCCCTTCCCCTGGAGCACGATGGTGTTTTTGACAATTTGATAGCGGATGCCCTTAGCCGAGAATGCCTGTTTAAGTAGCTCGGGGATATTGGCATTGTTTAAATTGACATCAATATTCAGATCGGGGCTAATTTCATGGGGATCATACACAAAGCGGTAATCGCTGCGCTGCTCAATGGCTTTAACGAGCTGTTTAAATTGAACATGGTCAGATGCCTTGTCTCCCTGCTGGCTAAAGGCATAGCCATTGACATGCATCAGCATCAATAGCAGTGTTTTTACGGATTGTTTCATAGGGTATTTAGATTGAAAATGCGTTTGTTTGGGTTTGGTTAGGGAACAAGGACAAGTCGATCGTTGTCGATGGTATAGTTTATGCCGGCGAACCGTAATATTTTGAGTACTTCTTCAAAGGACTCTTTTTTGCTGATTTTCCCGCTAAGGACTTTGTTTTTATAGACGGGCGCCAGGCTATAGGTAAAATTGTACCAACGGGAAAGATCGGCCAAAATCTCGGGAAGCGGTGTCTGGTCAAATTCAAAGTAACCGTCTTTCCAATTGGCAGCATCCTGTTGTGTATTTTGCTGCTTTCGCTGGAAGGCACCGTTCTGCACATTCAGTTCGATCGACTGTCCCGGTAGCAGAATCTCCTGAAGCCCCGCATTGCTGACCCGTATTTTACCTTCGTCGAGCTGTGTGGTTAAGAGCTGACTATCGTTTGCGTATAACTTCACGTTGAAAGCGGTTCCCAAGGCTTCAATGCTGGTGTTGCCGACATGAACAATAAAAGGTTTGGCTTTATTTTTTGCCACCTTAAAATAAGCTTCACCCGTCAGGAATACCGAGCGTTCCTTGAGGTCGTATCCCGGTCCTATTTCCAGCTTGCTGTCTGCATTTAGCCATACGGTGGTTCCATCGGGAAGTTCCATTTTGAATTCTTGCCCCTTTTTGGTCTTGACCGCCAGGTTATCCCCCTTCCCTTGCGCCATGTAGGCCGGGCTAAACGGTTTCTTTTCGTCCAGGCTAACCACTTCATTGCCGATTAGCAGATCGGCCTGGAACTGGCCGACACTAAAAGGCAGTGGCTGTGGCGATTGTTGGGGCTGGGAAAAGAAGTACAGCGCTGCACCTGCCAGCAAAAAGAATACAATACTGGCAGCCACCTTCAAATAGGCCTTTTGGTGGCTTTTAGCCCTTAATTCGGACCCAAATATATGCTGTTGGAAATAGCGGTCTTCGGCAGCGAGATCCAGTTCCGGGATATTTTTGTCGTTATTTTTCCGACTGAGCTGATTGTACCAGCTTTCGACAAGTGCAATTTCCTCGGCGCTGCAATTCCCCTGCTGATACTTCTGCAGTAATTGTTTCGATAATCGTTGTTTCATAGGTTCTATCCTGTTTACCGTTTAGAAGACAGGATAGTGCCCCTTTAGTGGTAGAAAAAAATGAAAATAGTTCGTATTTTTTTTCTCAAAACCGTCAACGCATTGTAAATCTGCTTTTTGACCGTCTGTTCAGAGATCTCAAGTTCCGCGGCGATCTCCCGATAACTCCGCTGCTCGAAACGACTTTTTTTGAAGATCAAAGCCATTTTCCGCGGTAGCTTTTCTATGGCCTCGTCGATCTGCCTGGCCAATTCTTTCTCCCGCAGCAACTCGTCGGGCATAATTTCAGGGGTTGATGCGGCATGCTCCAGGTAATGTTCATATTTTCGGCCCACATCCTGGCTGGCGATACGATTGATGACCAAATTACGGGCCGAACGAAAAAGATATGCCTGATAAGAATGTTCAATTTCGAGCCGTTCCATGCGGTCCCAGAGATTCGTAAAAATTTCCTGTACAATATCACGGGCTTCGTCACGATCGTCTAACATCCGGAAAACATGCACATACAACTTCACCCAATTTTCTTCGTAAAGTTGGGTAAACAGTTGTCGGACATGTGTAACACTCATCTGCTGGTTTAGTTATTGTTGATCAGTCAAAATTAGGTTTTATTTTTAGGAAAGTCAATTTATGATGGATTTCTAATAAAACCTGTAAAATAACGCAATGAAGATGCTCCTGTATGTTAGTAAAATTTTGAGTTTATCAATAGGTTCAATAATCTTTCCTCAATTGTCCGCATTCGAACAAAGATCGTTCGATTTCGAACATGCATTTGATGATAAAAAACGCTTTAACCACTTATTTTCAGCACTTTATTTTATTGGCAATGAATTAGTAAACGTTAATCCATAACAATTTCATATGCTTACGAATTATTTTCAAATTGCCTTTCGTCATTTAGTAAAGAATAAAGGTTTTACAGCGATAAACATTGTAGGATTAGCTTCTGGAATGACAGCTGCCATATTGATCATGCTATGGGTAAAAAGCGAATTTAGCTTTGACCGCTTTTATTCTAATACCGATCAGATCTATGCAGTAGGGATGAAAGATGTGTGGGAAGGCGAAGCCGTCGAACATTTTTATACGCCTAAGCCAATGGCTGCGGCTTTAAAAACCGACTTTCCTGAGATAAATGAGATTACAAGAGTGGATAAGGGCACTGGATTTCTTTTAACCCATCAAGAAACAAAGCTTGCAAAAGAACAAGGTGTTTTCGTAGACAGCACATTCTTAAAAATATTTGATTACAAGGTTATAGCAGGCAATCCCCTCGAGGCATTAAAAAATCCCAACCAGATCGTTCTCACGAAATCTTTGGCTGAAAGATTATTTGGGCATTCCGACCCGATCAACAAGACCATCCGATTGGACAGCTCCCAAATTTCAACTGTGTCTGCGATTATTGAGGACTTGCCAGATAATTCGTTTATGAAAGGAAGCACTTATCTCGTACCGTGGACATTAATGGAGAAAATAGGCTATTCAGACGACTATTGGGGAAATAATTCCGTTCAGACCTACATACAACTGCATAAAAGTGCGAACGTCGATCAATTTGAAACAAATATAAAATATTTCCTAAGAAAGCATACCGATACAAAAGTAGCCAATTTTATTCAACCTATCGGCGATAAATGGCTTTATAGCAACTTTACTGAGCAGGGAAAGCCGAGCTCGCAACGAATTGGCATGGTACGATCATTTATCGCCATTGCTTGTTTTATTCTTATTATTGCCTGCATTAATTTCATGAATCTAAGTACGGCTCAGAGCGAAAAACGGGCGAAGGAAGTAGGTGTCAGAAAAGTCGTCGGTGCAAATAAAAACATGTTGGTCGGTCAGTTCCTGACTGAATCCATGGTGATTTCATGCATTTCTGGCCTATTATCCCTGTTGATTACAATGATAGCGCTCCCCTACTTTAATGATCTGGTCTCCAGAAAGCTATCTATCCAATTTGACGATCTCCTTTTCTGGGCAATGTTTGCAGGATTTATTGTAGTGACCGGAATTCTTTCAGGGAGCTATCCTGCGTTTTATCTGTCTTCCTTCCTGCCGACGAAAGTACTGAAAGGCAAATATCTTCCTATTCAACAGAAATTTAACCCTCGGAAAATCCTCGTCATTTCCCAATTCTGTATTGCTATCATCCTGACCATAACAACATTATCTATTCAGCGCCAAATCAGATACGCTCAAAATAGAGAAATCGGATATAACAAGGAAAGGTTGGTTAGTATTATCGATCAGGGAGAAATCAGCAAAAATAGATTACTCATAAAAAATAAATTATTGTCTTCCGGTATTGCCACACAGATTTCAAGGACTTCGTCCCCCCTTACGGAGAACAGAAGCAGCAACTACATGGACTGGGCAGGGAAGCCCAAAGATAATAACACCATTTTTGCCAGAATTGGTGCCGATGAAAATTTGGTCAACACGGCAGAGCTGCAATTAGTTGCAGGACGGGATTTTGATTTAGCTAAATTTCCAACTGATTCTGCCGCGATGATTATTAATGAATCCGCCGCCAAGGCATTTAATTTTGATGATCCGATCGGCAAAACGGTTGTCGATGGCAGGAATTGGCATATCGTCGGAGTCATCAAGGATTTTATTCAGGAATCGCCTTTCAGTCCCATTACTCCAATGGTCATTCAGGGCGCTTATGCAGGTACTCAGGTTACGAACATACGCATAAACGATCATATGAAAACATCAGAAGCACTTGCTGCCATGGAGCAGATTTTTAAAGAATATAATCCCGACTATCCTTTTGAATATTCCTTTGTAGACAGCAAGTACGCCGAAAAATTTAAAGATTTTCAACAATTGGGTACACTTTCGAGTCTTTTTGCACTATTGACAATTTTTATTTCATGCCTTGGCTTATATGGCCTGATAGCCTATATAGCCGAGAACCGGACGAAGGAAATCGGTATCCACAAAGTACTGGGAGCCTCTACTTTTAAGATCATGAGGATGCTGTCTCAAGATTTTGTGCTACTGGTCCTTTTCTCATGCCTGATCGCATTTCCGATAGCCTATTATATCGCCGATGACATGCTCAGCGCCTATACTTACCGTATTAAAATCACCTGGGATATCTTCATTGCTGCCGGCATGGGTACGCTAATAATAGCGTTGCTCACGATCAGCTATCATGCGATCAAAGCAGCCTTGATCAACCCGGCTGTCAGCCTGAGGGATGAGTAAGGAGAAGAAACTTTCTAATACCATCATAGCTAAAAAATGGGGCCTTGACATCCTGAATAATCTTTTGTTCGGTTACGAGGGTATTTTCCATTTTTAGTCTATATTTGTGCAATCGACAATTATTAATATTTCTGATAATACAAATGAACAGACGCGTCCTATTTTTATGGCTATTGCTAAGTTTGCCTATTTTAAATTACGCCCAAAACTGCAATTGTGAATCCAATTTTTTGTGGGTAAAAAAAACTTTTGAAGAAAATGATGCCGGTTTTCAATATACCATCAGCAAGAAGGGCAAGGATGCCTATGAATTGCACAATAAAATGTATCTCGAAAAAGTTAAACACCTGTCCAATAATCAGGAATGTGCTACATTACTCAATCAATGGATCCGTTTCTTTCGTAATGGACATATCGGCGTAAATTATATTGGAAAAACAAAGAAGGCCGAAAAGGTTAGCGAACAAAATAAGCAGCCTATTGAAAAGGACTTAAATCCATTAAAGGCCACAAAGCCATTATTCGAAAAAATAAATGAAAACACGGTTTACCTCCGAATTCCTGATTTTGAAATAACAGAAAAAAAAGCAATTGACAGCATTGTATTAGCCAACCGAGCAACCATCTTATCGACCGAAAATTTTATTATTGATGTCAGAAATAATCCAGGCGGAAGTGATGCGAGTTATAGTAGCCTTATCCCCTTCTTATACACGCAGCCGATTAGAACCGTAGGTGCATTATTTTATTCGACAGATTTAAATAATCAACGCATGTTGGAGCTGAGTCAAAACCCCGATTTTGACGAGGAGTCTAAAAAAACGTTCAAAAACTACTACGAAAAATTGCAGGCCAATAAAGGTGAGTATGTCGATCTATTCAATAAAAAAGTAAACATAACCAAGATGGATACCATTCAGCCTTATCCCAAAAACATAGGGATCGTTATCAATGAAAATAACGGGAGCACGACAGAGCAATTTCTATTGACCGCCATGCAAAGTAAAAAGGTAAAATTGTACGGTAGAACAACCAAAGGGATGCTTGATATCTCGAATGTAAATATCGTTACATCACCATGTGGCGATATTGAACTGTACTATGGATTATCTAAAAGTTATCGTATTCCAGACTTCCCTGTAGACGACATCGGATTACAACCTGACGTATATATTGATAAAACCATTGATCCTTCGAATTGGCTAGATTTTGTGCGCGACCATCTCAATGGAAAATAAGATTAAGATAAAAAGTTTAGTTACATTTATTTTTTTTGCAATCTGCATCACAGCGGATATTCCCGGCTCTAAACTTTTCAATTTTAGCGCCGGATCCATAAAAGAAGCTACATTTCTATTAAAATTGTCCGCAAGTCTACCAGGTTATCATTTAAACTTAGTACATCCTCTTTCGTATTTTTTTCGTATATTACCTCACTATGAAAATAGTAGACATCACAAAAGACACTTTAATCAGTGCTCAGAAAGAAGGATTTACCGTATTAATCACCAAATTTAGTTCAGATCCGTTAAACCCAACCTGGATTGTCGATAAAGTTGAAAACGACAAAATAGAAGCTAGCAAAAAAGCGCTGAGCGAAAGCTACCAGCTATGCTATTCCATTAAAGAAGCTATTCTGACGATTGATAATCGCCCTTTCATCGGAAAGTTACAGCTAAGCCATTCATAGCGCTTGATCAATACATCATCCCATGCACAATCAGCAGCATGTATTGTTTCATAAAGTAGGTGAGCTAATGCATAACAAAGAGGATTACTGTGAAACATGCGTAAGAATTATTAAAGCATCATATTTTTTTTAACCTAGCGGGCCAAACTATCCTTAAGTTTGGTCCGCTTCTTATTTCTGCTTTTCCAACTCATTCAATCGCCTAGTGGCCTGATTCAACCTTAAAATCTAAAACTACGCTTAAATCGCTTTCTCTACTGAATCATAGCGATCATCAAGTTGAAATGGCTCTGCAAGAAAAGCATCTGCTCCGCATTCGGCGGCAACTCTTTCTCCTCTAGCGCTTACTGACATTGGCAGAAGAAAATAAAAAACTTTGTTTTTCAATAATTTATAACTACATTTGAATAATAATCAGGCTTCTGCCATTACTTCTTCTGACACTTTTGAGTTTACTCTTTCTTCTCAGTCTTCGTTTTTCCAGCTGCTATTTTGTTATCAACATATGAAGTCAATTACCTTTTTTCAGATTGATAGTGTCAATACGAAAAATTACAAACTTCATTTTTTGTTGACAGATCGATTTATCCTTTACTAACGCGTATGGTTAAAGGAAAGGTATGCAGCAAAAGAGTTCTAATAAATACATAATTTAATACATATATACAATGCAACAAGGAACAGTAAAATTCTTTAATGACACCAAAGGTTTTGGTTTTATTACACCAACAGATGGCGGTCAAGATGTTTTCGTACACTCGTCAGGTTTAATCAATCATGTACGTGAAAACGATACTGTAACATTCGATCTAGAGAACGGTAAAAAGGGCATTAACGCAGTTAATGTGCGAATAGCATAATTAAGTAGGAAGTTTAAAAACTTCTTTAAGTTAAGTTCAGCAGATAACATAAATGTTATCTGTTTTTTTTTGTTAAAAAATTAGGCAAAAATGACGGCGTAAGCCCCCTACTAGCCTACATTGCTATCAGCTCACTGGTAGCATGTCTTTTGTTCTGTTTCTCCTAACTGAAAATTGCGCGTTCCCCTGTTTTTTGTATCCGCTTTTTTCCTATATTTACGCGATAAATTTCAATAGAAATGACGAAAAAGAAGGCTATAGTTATTCAAGATAATGAAGATATCTTGAATATCATGGATGAGGTCTTAGTTGATGAGGGTTTTGATGTGATCCCATCGCTTACAACTGAACCAATAGAAGAGCTTGCAGATATTGATCCCGACATTCTTATTGTGGATGACCATATTAAAGGAAGTAAAAAAGGATCCGAAGTGATCAAGGAACTCAAAGCTGATCCAGATACCGAAGAACTTCCATCTGTCCTGACATCGACAGCCAACGATATTGCAAAAGTTGCTGCGGACTGTAAAGCCGACGACTTTATTGAAAAGCCTTTTGATTTAGATCATATGGTCGATGTGGTTAAAAGAAATAGTTAAAACAGCATAAAAATATACGTAACGTACGGAGCGCTTCAAAAGGAACTAAAATTGAAACGCAAGTTAAAAAGGCGATGTTAATGATTCATGATTTTCTCAGCATGTCGGGGTTGAGCAGGCCATCAACACTTTATTGAGCAATTCAGTCAGCTTCGTTAAGTCATCTTCCTTCAAGATTTTAGCAGCTTCTTTGGCCACTGTTTCCCTGAAATTCTCCGAATTATCGATGATGAACCGGCCTTTATCCGTTACACTTAAATTGAAAATCCTGCGGTCGGCAGCAGACTGTTGCTGTTCGACCAGATTATTCGCTATCAAAAATTTGAGCTGCTTGGAAACAGCAGGCGGACTTACATTAAACGCCTGCGCAATCTCCTTTACGATACAATGATCGTGGCGGTAAATATATTCGATCATATTATAGTGCGTAGCCGTAACGCCATTGATGTCGCCCCTATTCATATTTGCCAAGATGAAGCATTGTAAATCGGTAAACACTTCATAAAATTTCTGTTCAGTTTTGTTCATCGCCAATAAAATAGTTAACTTAGTTAATAATTACCAAAGTTAATGATTATGGAACATATTCACATCATACATGCCCGACAAAATAATCTCAAGAATATTTCTCTCCAGATCGCCAAGAAAAAGATTACTGTTTTTACAGGGGTCTCAGGATCGGGCAAGTCGTCTTTGGTCTTTGAAACCATAGGTGCTGAAGCCCAAAGGCAGTTCAGCGAAACACAGGGCAGTTTTATCCGAAACCGGCTGCAGCACATCGGCGTTCCGGATGTGGACAAAATCGACAACCTGAATGTCCCTATTATTATCAATCAAAAAAGATTGGGCGGTAACGCACGCTCGACCGTAGGAACGGCTACCGACATATATGCTTCCTTGCGCTTGCTTTTCTCGCGCATGGGGACACCCTTTGTAGGCTATTCAAGCGCTTTTTCATTCAATAATCCTTTGGGCATGTGCAAGGCATGTGAAGGGCTGGGTATTGTGCAGACCATTGATGTGGGTTCCCTTATCGACAGACAAAAATCGTTGAACGAAGGGGCTATCCTATTTCCGACCTTTCAACCGGGCGGCTGGCGCCTGACACGCTACACCCAATCAGGCTATTTTGACAACAATAAAAAATTGAACGATTATACGCCGCAGGAATGGGAGCTCCTTTTGTATGCAGCCGAACACAAACCCAAACAGCCTGATCCGGAATGGGGAAAAACGGTCCAATATGAGGGCATCATCCCCCGTATTGAAAAAGCCTTCCTCAAGAAGCAGTCAAAAGAAATTCTAAGCCGAAAAGAGGCTTTAAATACCATTATCGTTACCAAAACTTGTCCCGTATGCCAGGGAAAACGGTTGAATGATACGATTCTGTCCTGTAAAATAGCGGGCAAAAACATTGCCGAATGTACGGCCCTTTCGATCGATGAGCTGTTGGAATTTGTTGCTTCTTTACCATCCAACGCTTTTGATGTTATTCTTACCGAACTGAAAAAGAAACTGCAACATATCGTCAACATCGGCTTACAGTATTTGACCTTGGATAGAAGAACAGACACGCTGTCGGGCGGGGAAAGTCAGCGCATCAAAATGGTGCGAAACCTGGGGAGCAGCCTGACGGATTTACTCTACATTTTTGACGAGCCGAGCATCGGACTTCATCCAATGGATTTACAAAATATCGCTGCAATTATTAAGCAGCTGCGCGATAAGGGCAATACCGTGTTACTTGTTGAGCACGACCCCGATTTGATCCGCATCGCCGATCGGGTAATCGATATGGGCCCCAGGTCGGGAAAGAACGGTGGCGAGATTGTCTATGAAGGCACTGTCGCTGGACTGAAAACATCAACAGGAAAAACAGGGCTGTACTTTGCTAAAGTGCCCGAAATTAATCGTAATCCGCGGTCAGCAAAAGAATATCTGGAAATCGAACATGCCAACCTGCATAATCTGAAAGACATCCAGGTGAGCATTCCCCAAAAGGTGATGACCGTGGTTACCGGCGTGGCGGGTTCGGGCAAGAGTACACTGATCAACAAAGTGCTGCCCAAATTTTATCCCGAAGCCACCATCATCGACCAGTCGTTATTTTCAACAGGTGCACGCTCCAATCTGCTGACCTACCTGGGCTTATCTGATGCGATACGCACCCTGTTTTCAAAAGCAAATCAGGTATCCGATAAATTTTTTAGCCGAAATAGCCTCGGCGCCTGTGAAAACTGCAAAGGTATCGGTATCGAAAAAATTGATCTGGCCTTTATGGATGATATTGAACAGACCTGCGAGGTCTGCGGTGGCTCTGGCTTTAAGCCAGCGGTCTTAAAATATCATTACCATGATAAAAATATTGTTGCGGTGATGGATATGACTGTCGAAGAAGCCTATGATTTTTTCCCGGACAAACTATACCGTCAGTCTTTTGATATGTTACTCCAACTGGGGCTGGGCTATCTTACTTTGGGGCAACGGTCAGACAGTTTTTCGGGTGGGGAAAGACAACGGCTCAAACTGACCAAAGAACTCAAGAACTCCAACAAGATTATCGTCCTCGATGAACCAAGCACCGGCTTACATCCAAACGATACCGAAAAGCTATTAAACTTTATCAATAACCTGGTGGACAACCACAATACGTTGATCGTTATCGAGCATAACCTCGATGTTATCGCCCAAGCGGACTGGATTATCGATATTGGGCCCGGAGCGGGCAAGTATGGCGGAAATGTGGTGTTTACAGGTACCGTTGCCGATTTACTCAAAGATACTGTCTCGCTAACGGCGGCCTGTTTACGGCAACATATCCATTCCGAAAAGTGATTTTATACGTAAAAGAAGCCGTAAGGTCCCACCTGTAGGATTGGAATAAAGAAAAAGTCCCAGGAAAACCGTTCATTTTCCTGGGACTTATAACACCTTATAACCCATCAGTTCAACTGGGATTTTCTAAACTCCAGCGGTTTCATTCCCGTCTGCTTTTTGAAAAGCCGGGTAAAATACGACGGATTTTCAAAGCCAAGTTCATAAGCAATTTCAGCAACACCTTTCTCCCCTAAGCGTAGTAAGTTCTTCGCTTCTGAAATCATAAAAATATGGATCAGCTCCATGGCTGTTTTGCCCGTTTCCTGCTTGAGCAGGTCACTGAGGTAGCGTGGCGACACAGAGAGCTGGTCGGCCAGGAAGGCCGCATTGGGCAGACCGCTTTTCGCCAGCAGGCCCTGATTTATATAACTCCGAAGCTGATCGTTAAACTTCGATGCTGTTTTGCCGATCACCTGCGCCCGATCGATAAACTGCCTTTTGTAATAACGCTGCGCATATTTCAGGATGGAGGAAACATGGCTCAGCATAATTTCACGGCTGTATTCGTCCGGATTAGTATCGTATTCGTCCTGGATTTTTGCATAGAGCTCCAAAATTAGCTGCTCCTCTTTCGGGGAAAGATGCAATGCCTCGTTCACTTCATAATCGAAAAAACTGTATTTTTCAATTTCCTTGAACAGTTCATGCCCATGGAGGTAGTCTTCGTGGATCATCAACATATAGCCCTTTTCTTCGAACTCCAGGTTTTTCATCTCGATGATCTGCCGGGGTTTCGCAAAGAAGAGACATCCGTTATCGTGATCGTAGCGCGTACGGCCGTACATCAAATTGCCGGACTTAATTTTCTTAAACGCGATCAAATAACAGTCACTGGTAAATTCCCTATCCCCCAGTTTACAGTCCGAAAGACAGCTGACCATACTGAAAAGCGGATGCTGCGGAGCTTCCCAACGATTGCCCAGATGTAGTTCTGTAAGGGTTCTATAATGTTGCATCGGTTTTCATTTTATCAAAGTTAAAAAATATTCTACCGGATTGGAGGTTTTTTAATGTCCGTGCGCTGCTATGCTGACCTCTTTCCAGCCTTGAATATCTTCGAGCCTTTTCGTATACACATCGTTAATAACCTGGTAAGCAATTTTACCGAACAGAATGCGCTTGGGCGGATTTTCACTATCGATGATGTTTAACACAGGTGCTACCGTAGCTTCGGGGTTGCCCCAGGTATCGGGGTTATCACCAGTTGCCGCAAAGGCTGCACGCACGGGCTCGTAATCTGTAATATCCGAAGAAGTCTGAACCGCAGATGCTCCTGCCCAGTCTGTTGCAAAACCGTTGGGCTCAATCAAGGTCGTTTTGATGCCCAGGTGCGCCGTTTCCGAACCGATTGTTTCGATGAGCCCTTCTACGGCAAATTTTGACGCATTATATAAACCCAATAACGGAATCGTTGTCAGGCCAAGAAAACTGGAAACCTGAATAATATGGCCGCTCTTCTGTGCCCTCATGATCGGCAATACGGCCTGAGCCACCCACAATGATCCGAAAAAATTCGTTTCCATCTGATCACGGGCCTGCTGCTCGGAAGTTTCCTCTGTGGTACCAAATAAGCCAAATCCGGCATTGTTGATCAGCACATCGATGCGACCAAAATGGTCTTTGATCTTGTTGACAGCGGAAAAAACATTTTCGCGGCTGTTCACGTCCAATTCAACTGCTAAGAGATTATCGCCATAAGCGGCTTTCAGATCTGCCAATGCAGCAATATTTCTTGCCGAGGCAGCAACTTTATCCCCTCTTTGAAGTAAGGCCTCAGCCCACAATTTTCCAAATCCTTTGGAAGCTCCTGTTATAAAAACTATTTTGCTCATCTTTATTTTTATTTTTTTGTTAGATCAAATGTACCGCTATCTATACGTGCAGGCTAACTCATTTCAGCTGAAGAATAGCACAGATTTACGGAGCTGTCATTTTGTAGCATTTGTTCGCCTTTGGTTTGGTTATACGCCGCGCTCTGTTATGGACTTGAGCGGAGTTTAGCCTTCCTCGCTGGCAGATGCCGGTACCGGTTTTTTACCTGGTACCAATAGCAGGATTAGCCCGACCATAAAAGTGCAGATCAACAGCCCTATGGTTCCGTAATGATAGGCCTGCTGCCAGCCATCTTTTGCGTAGTAAAAAAATACGCCACCGATAATGCTCACGCCCAGTGCCGAAGCGGTCTGCTGGAAGGTCGAATAAATCCCGGCTGCAGCACCTGCATAAGTCACCGGCACGTTCTGTAGCGCTATATTTAGCAGTGAAGGAAGCACAAGTCCGTTTCCGAAGCCCCAGATAGCCATCAGGCCTATCACCAACAGTGGATCGGAACCTGGTTTCCAGCATACCATCTGCAGGTAAAAAGCAGTCAGCAGCAGCACAACCCCCACAAGCAGCACCTTTTTTCCATACCTGATAATGAGACGCGATGCCAACACAGATGAAATGATAAAAAGGATCCCCGGCAGTACAAAATAGAGGCCAGCGTCAAGCGCAGAAACACCGAGTCCGTTCTGGAGATACACCGCACTAAGCAGCAAATAAGCCGTGTGCAGCATAAAGTGAAAAAGTACTGCCGCAAGCCCCATATTAAACTCTTTTATCTGAAAGAGCCTGACATCGATGAGCGGAACCCTACCCTGCGACAACTTTTTCTTCTGGTCATAAGTAAACCACAGGAACAGCACTGCAGAAAGTAGCAGTAGGCCAAAACTCCAAAGTGGCCAGCCCGACTCGCGCCCCTGGATGAGCGGATAAATCAGCGCAAACAGCGCCAGGGTAAGGATTAAGATGCCCGTATAGTCAAATTTTGTATGCGCATGTCGAGGCGTTTCCGTCACGTATCGGTGTGTTGCCCATAAGGTGACCACTCCTATGGGAAGATTGATAAAAAATACCAGTCGCCAGCCCTCGATCATTCCGTGCAGATCCGAAAGGTAACCACCTAGTACTTGCCCGATTACGGCTGCAGTGCCCAGGGTTATTCCATACAGCCCAAATGCCTTGGCACGCTCCCTGGGATCCGTAAATAAGATCTGTATAAATGCAATCGTTTGGGGCACCATAAAAGAGGCGCTCAGCCCCTGAAAAAAACGGGTAAGGTTTAACTGAAGGGCCGACTGTGACATTCCGCAGAGACAGGAAGCTACCGTAAATGCTGCCATGCCCCAAAAGAATACTTTCTTCCTCCCAAAATGATCCCCAGCCCTACCTCCTGTGATGAGAAAGGCTGCATAGCCCAACAGATAACCCGCTATAACCAGCTGCATCTCCCCGTCAGTAGCATGCGTTCCTTTTTTAATGGTCGGAATCGCAATATTGATGATAAAGACATCGATCACGGAGAGTAGCGGTGCAGCGAGTACGATCAACAGTTCCAGCCATTTATTTTGTATTGCCTTCATGTTAGATCAGTTTTTCTATGATCCGTTTTGCCCCCTGTATTTCAGCCGAAGTCTTAAAAACCGACGCAGAAACAATGGATCCTTCCAGCATAAAGTAGATGGTATCGACGAGTTCATCATCTGAAAGGAACTGCCGATGGCCCGATTGTTCAACCAGTGTCCGGATAAAGTTCTTGCTCCGCGCTTTCACCCGCTGGATTTCCGAAGTGAAGCGCGGATCGTCCGTATAGGCTTCATCATTGGCTTTGATAAATGGGCAGCCCCCAAATAACCTATCCTCCTGCCGTTTTGTATGGTGGTCAAAAAGAGCAAGTAGTTTTCCCTTGGGGTCGCTAACCTCGCCGACAGCAGCTTCCAGCCGCTGCAACCACAGTCCATGCAGACGCTCCACATAGGCGACGAGCAAGTCTGTCTTGGTCTGGAAATGTTTATACAGTGAGGCCTTTGCGATGTCGGCCTCCTCGATGATCTGATTAATCCCCGTATTGCTGTAGCCCTGTGCATAAAATAACCGTTCTGCCGTATCCAGTATCTTATCGATAACGACCTGTCCTCTTTGTTTCATGAAACAAAGATATAAATAAATAGACAACACTGTCTATTTATTTATATTCTCTTAAAAAAAACAGGTCATTAACGCCTCTTCGTTGCTCCCGAAACATCTTTCCACTATTGGACCTTTCGGCATTTATTGGAGCTTTCGGCATTCGGCCGAATGGCACTGCCTTACGAAAATGTAATTTTGCAGCATTTAAACGCATAAAAGCCTAAAAACTACGAGCATTGGACAAGATCAATCATTTTCCTGACACACGGATTAATTTGTGTAATACGAAACTGACCAGACAACATCCAAACATGACGAGCGGCATTGTAAGTAACGTTCCATTATTAAAATAGCTGACCAACCAGGAAGCCATAACCCCAGCAACCATTTGTATACTGCCAAGCAGTGCCGAGGCTCTGCCCGCCGATGCTGTAAACGGAGCAAGAGCCAGTGCGGTGGCATTGGGGTTGATAAATCCGACCCAGAACAGGAAAAGAAAAATGAAACCTAATGTCGTTACTGGACCGGCAATCCCGAAAAGAGTAAGGAGCACCAAACACAGGGTGGTCAAAACCAAACATAGCGAAGTGAAGCGTACAATGCTTGGGCTTGAATACCGTTTTAACGCAATATGGTTGAGCTGACTGCCCGCTATAAGACCACAGGCATTCAGCGCAAAGGCCCAGCCGAATGCAGAATCCGTAAAACCAAATTTTTGCATGAAAACAAAGGGGGATCCGGCGATATAAGCGTACATACCGGCATAACTTATGCCTCCTACCAAGGTGTAGATTAAAAAAGTCCGGTTGCGGAGCACCTCGAGATATCCCGAAATGATGGTTTTCAACTTTGTAGATACTTCAGGGTTTGCGGCCTGTGTTTCCGGCAAGATAAATTGTGTACCAGCGACAGCCAGCACACCGATAAGTGCCATTGTGCCAAATACCCAGCGCCAGCCAAAAAGGCTGTTGACCAGACCGCCAAGTGTGGGGGCAATCACCGGAGCTATTCCCATAACCAGTACCAAAAGTGATAAAATTTTTGGCATCTCTTGTGGCGGATAAAGATCGCGCACCATAGCACGTGCTGCCACCATACCGACACAACCACCCAGGGCCATAAATAATCTTACCGCGATGAGCTGTTGCAGACTGCCGCTCAGCGCACAGCTAACAGCAGCCACTACGTAGATCAGCATACCGACGATCAGCGGTTTTTTGCGTCCAAAGCGATCTATTCCTATACCATAGATCAGCTGGCCGATACAGAGGCCCGCATAATAGCTGCTCAGTGAATAGCCGACTTTAGCAACATTTGTATTTAGACTGGAAGCAATATCCGGAAATGCAGGCAGATACATGTCAATTGAGAATGGGCTGATGGCGATAAGCATACCGAGCATCATCAGAACGGAAGTGGATCTATTTTTCATGATGTTTTCAATTTTTTCCTGAACAGGGCAAAGGCTGGCTGAAATTTTTAAAAAAGATCAAGTTCGCGGTGCTTGAGCATCGGTAAGCCTGTCTTCGTTTGTTCATGACACAAATTTCCCGCTAAATTCGCTAACTTTATGCGAATAGATTAGCACATAAGGATACAAATCGAACATGCGAAAGAAAGATCCATCCATTAATAACTATCCCGGATTATATGGAGAAGCCCATGTAAGTCTGCAAGAACATTATTTATTTGCAGAACGTATTGAAACACGGAGCATTGGCTTCGATTGGTCCATACAGGCACATACCCATCCCGGTATCCTCCAGGTTTTCCTGGTCGAAACCGGCGCGTTCGAATTGCTGCATGGCAGCGGCTCCGAACATCACGCGGCCCCTTTTCTGACCGTCATCCCCTCATCCATCGTACATGGATTCCGTTTCGGCAGTCATGTGAGAGGCTGGATTATAAGCATTTCCGAACTTCGATTTGCTGCCCTTTGGCGGGATGCAGGATCAGTTTCAGCCTTTGCCGACCAGATGCTGATGATTACCCGGTTTGAGCATCCCTATTCTACCGATGTAATCAGCGGACTGATGGCGGCTGTGGAGCGTGAACAGCATATTCAGGACAACGAGCAGCCACTTATGTTACAGGCCTGCCTGCAGCAACTTTTTCTTGTTATCCGTCGACTGATTGAAACGAGCGATGAACACGATGCAGAATCTGGATCGGCAGCAGGCCACTTACGTAAGCTAAAGCAGATCATTCAGCGAAAAGCCGGCCTGGTGACCGTCGAGGAACTGGCCGAGCAGATGAACCTTTCTGCTGCTCATCTCAACCGTATTTCACGGCAATTGACTGGCCTATCGGTAAGCGGCCTGATCGCCGACCAGGTCGTTGTTGAGGCCAAAAAGCTATTGCTTTATACCAACCTGACTGTTGCTGAAATTGGCTATAAACTCAATTTTGACTATCCAAATTATTTTGCTCGCTTTTTTAGGCTTCATACCGGAGCTTCGCCAAAGGCATTTCGCTCCAGAAAAACAACATAAAATACATATTTTAAAAAGTCCCGCAGGTAACCTCTGCGGGACTTCAATTTATTTTCGGAGCAATGCTGTCAAGAAGCCGATCCTAAGTATCATAAAACCGGAAGTGTACCCCCATCAATCCTATAATTTGCTCCCGTGATGTATTTTGCCTCGGGTGAAACCAAAAAGCTCACAAGAGCTGCTACCTCAGCGGGTTCGGCCATTCTACCCAATGGAAGATCGCCAATTTCACTTTTGATCGCCTGAAATGTTTCCTCCACAGAGGTCCCGTTTTTCGCTGCAATATCAGCGATAAAAGCTTCCATTAGCGGCGTTTTTACCAATCCCGGAGAAACGGCATTTACCCTGATCCCTTGTGGCCCCAATTCGCTTGCCAAAGCTTTGGTATAGGCATTCAACGCTGCCTTTGAAGCCGAATAGGACATGGTCATTTTCCAAAGCGGCTGTAGCGCAGCGCCGGTAGATATGTTGATGATTACGCCCTCCTTCTGGGCCACCATACTCGGGATCAACGCTTTATTGACCCTAACGGCAGACATCAGATTCAGTTGTATCTCGTTATTCCAGTCCTCGTCTGTTAGCGTACTGTATCCCCCGCCAGGACTGGTATTGGCACCGGCATTATTGACCACAATATCCACTTTACCGAATTTTTCCAGAAGTTCGTCCGCAATGATCTGCCCGGCATCAGGTCTGCTTATGTCGCCTGCTATAAAATAATGCCCCGCTTCCACAGCAGGTTTAGTCCGCGCGGTTATGATAACCTTTGCACCTTCAAGTGCGAGCTTATCGGCAATTGCCTTGCCGATACCTTTTGTTCCGCCCGTAACGAGCGCTATTTTTCCTTTTAATGAATTTGCCATACTGTTAAATTGATTTATGATGTTGTAAATCTAAACCCAATACTTTACATTTGAAAGTAGTTACACAAATGTAAAGTAATACCAAAAAGTAAAGCTTTGCAGCAAATCAAAGCGTTATGAGCAAAAAAAATTCAGAAAAAGTTTCCGACAAATGTGTCATTCAGGAAATTTTGGATATAATCGGAGGAAAATGGTCAATGTCAATCATTTTCGCTCTCTTACATGGTACCAAAAGATTCAATGAACTTCAGAAATTAGTCACCAACATCAATACCCGCATGTTGGTGAAAGAATTAAAGAATATGGAAGAAAATGGGATTGTGGTCCGGGAAGTATTTGCTACCGTACCGCCAACGGTTCAGTATACCCTCACAGAAAAAGGAAAAAAGCTGGAACCTAGCCTTACAGAACTCTTGAAATGGGGTGAAGAGTTTGGTCATTCTTCGTTCAATTGCGATGGTGGATGTCCAAACAATTTTTTAAAGGCAAATGAGAAATGAGAAAAGTTCTCAAAGCCCAGCTCAAGGTAAATTTCAGAAGGCTTTTTACCTTTTTTATCCATCAGATAATACGCTTCTTCCAGCCGTTTCTTGACAAGCCAGTGCCTGGGAGTTTCATGGAAAATCTTTTCAAAATCACGTTTAAATGCGGATAGGCTTCTGCCCGTAAGGTAAGCGAATCGCTCTATACTTACATTAAACTTATAATTCCTGTTCATAAACTCCTCCAGATTTATTTTTCCCGGATTGGTAAAATCAAAAAAGACATTGGCAAGTGCCGGATTAACTTTCAGGAGGACGAGTAAAAGTTCTGTCCGCTTGACATCCAAAAACGGTTCTTCCATTACCCCATGCTCATTAAAATATGGAATTATCGATTCCATAAAACTTTGAACAAGCATATCTTTAACAAGCGGGATAATTGCATCTGCGATCTTATGTTCCTGAGCGATATAGCCATAAGTATCCTTAAAAGACTTTAAAAAATCTTGTTGAAAAACGATAAATATCTTTTTGAAGGCTCCATCCTCTTCCTGTTTGATATATTTTGCCAGATGATTTCTTCTTCCAATGCCAAAATCTCCGGATTGGATTTTATATTCCTTGTGTCCATCATAAACAAGCATAGAACCTGAAACCAAATACATAAAACAATGGTCGGATATAAATTGCTCTGTACCTGGAGAAGGGGTCATATAACAGGAAGCAATACTCGATTCTTTCATTTTATAAATTTAATAATTTTTATTTTTTAATTAAGCCCAAGGCTAACATCGAATCGGCTGTTGCCATAATGGCTTCTTCGCTCGAACGCGGCGACCAATTTAATAGCTGTTTCGCTTTATCACCACTGGTTTCTGCATATTTCCCAAGTAAGGTGGCTAACATCTTTAAGGATGGATTAAAAATAGCGGCAGCCCTAACGATCCAATTAGGCATTTCTTTGGTGGGAACCTTTGCTGCTAACTCGCCTAAATTTTTTCTCAATATGTGAGCCACATCGAGCATAGACAGAGCTCTTCCAGTCGTCGCCAGGAACCTTTCGCCAGCGGCTTTAGGATGCGTCATGGCGAGCAGGTGCAGGTCAGCAACATCCCGCACATCCACATGGCAACAATATACTTTTGGACATGCTTTTATTTCTCCTTCCAGCATTTTTTTAACGACCTGATTCGAATGGGAGTAATCGGTGCCCAGTACCGGTCCCATGACTGCCACAGGATTGACCACTGAAAGTTCAAGGCCTCCACCTTCATTTTTGATAAATTCCCAGGCCGTTTTCTCGGCTATTGTTTTTGACTTCTGGTAGGGATGAAGATTTCCGCTTAAGTTAGACCAGTCCTTTTCCGTATACGGTGTTGTCCGATTCCTATTCCCCATACCTACCGCTCCATAGGCGGAGGTCAGTACAACACGCTTCACTCCAGCTGCCCTTGCGGCTCTCAAAACCCTTAAAACACCTTCTTTTGCCGGATTGATCATCTCGTCCTCATGCTTATAGTTAACAATAGGTGTTGGAGAGGCTATATGCAGTACATAACTGCAGCCCTGCACGGCTAAATCCCAGTTTTTATCTTCAGATAGATCCGTCTCAATAAAGGAGAGGTTGTCAAATGCGTTGATTCCGCCCTTCTTTAGCATACTCTTTACCTCATTCTGCCTGCTCAGCGAACGCAATGTTGCCCTTACGCGATAACCTTGTTCAAGTAACTTTATAATACAGTGTGTACCGATAAAGCCAGAGCCGCCTGTCACCAAGACAGCTGTGCTATTGTTTGAATTTTTCATCTATTTTGATTTTATAATACAAAGGTCGCCTGAAAATCAGGTACGTTGTTTTGCTGTAAAGTCCAAATTGATTGTGCTAGAAAGTCCATAATTGCAACATAAGACGATCTAGACCTTGCTCATAGGCACGCTCGATTACAACAGGTTTACGTGAAGGTTTTTAGGCGGATGAAATTCGTTACCCTAATTAGCAATGAGATTTTTATCTGCTTGCGCAATTGCTTCCACGTTGTCCAATACTTCTTGATAATCCGTCTCATTGAATTCGTGCATAGGACCTATAAAATTATTTTGAATGATCGTTACTCCGCAATATTCCAAAATGCCTTGTTGTAACTGAACGAGTCCGCTGGATTTATAAACATCTTGGTACACTTCCAACGTCATATCGCCAGCCGTAGTGATGATACGTCCTGTTTTTCCTTTGAGCAAACCTTCGGTTGGTTGACTTTTATGACTCTCATTTCGATGTATTGATGATTTTCTTAAACTAGGCTATCTGTTGTTTGTAAAAGTGATTGCACTATACGGACTATCCAAGATAGCTTGTCCGAGTTCTTTAGCTATGTTTTTTATAAAGTGACAACCACTTTCCCAACAGTTCGTCTCGTTTCTATTTGCAAATGTGCCTGAGCCATTACATCAAAATCGAACACATGCGAAACGTGTGGTTTTATTATACCTCGTTCCAAAAAAGAAGCTATAATAGTCATATCTTTTTTACTGGAATATACCGCCATAAAATAGCAGGCATGAAGTTGCTTTTCCTTGGCTTTCTGTTCATCCTCATTTGTGTATCCTGAATTTAAGGCGACAATGGTTCCAAATGGCTTTAATACTTGTACGGATTTTTGAAAGTTAGCTCCTCCGATCGATTCAACTACAAAATCAAGATCGTGTAACAACTCTTCAAATGGCGTCATTCTGTAATCAAAACATTCATCAGCTCCTAGTCCCAAAACAAAATCCCTGTTTGGAGCAGATGCAGTGCCAATCACATAGGCGCCCAAATATTTGGCAATCTGTACAGCAAAGTGACCAACGCCACCTGAAGCCGCGTGAATCAATACCCTATCTGCTGATCTCAGTTTTCCATAACTATCAAAAGCTTGCCATGCTGTTAAGGCAGCCATCGTACTAGCCGCTGCTTCAATATGCGTGATGTTTTTGGGTTTCAGCGCTAAATGATCAGCTGGAGCTGCCACGTATTCGGCGTAAGCTTTTCCATGACCTACAAAATTGACCATACCAAATACTTCTTCCCCTATTGTAAATTCGGTAACAGCTGTTCCTACCGCCACAACTTCTCCCGAAATATCCCAACCTAAAATTAAAGGATCAAAATGTGCTAAATCTTCTGCCAAAGGAGCTTGTCGATTTCTTACTTTATAATCTACTGGATTAATACTTATGGCTTTTACTTTGACCAAAACCTCATTAGTCCTAATTAAAGGCTTTTCAATCTCTTTATAAAGGAGATTTTCTGTATCTCCAAATTCTTTTAAAACTATCGCTTTCATTTATACTTACGTTGAATCACACAAAATTAACCCGATATAACATCGATTAACAGGTACATATCAAGTACATTTGGGTATATTTGCATGTATGGCAAGAGAGAATATTTCTAAATCGCTGGAGGTATATTATGAAAAAGTAAATTGTTGTCCACTTCGGGATCGACAGTTTAATTTTTTTGAATTTGTATATGTACTATCTGGGAATGGCGTACATGGCATCAATGGGAATGAACTTCCGTTTGGACCCGGTGATCTTTTTCTGATCACGCCAAAGGATTACCATTCTTTTGATCTTGGTAGTATTTGTGAATTTATGGTTATCCGTTTCGGAGAATACTATGTGCGCGAATATAAATGGAAAAGTATTGATCATATCGAATGTCTCTTGTACAATGCGTCGGATCTATCTGGATCTGTGTTGATCAACCAAGAAGATAAGAAAATGGTTAGCTCATTGGTTCAACACTTACACCAAACGCTCATCCAAGAATCTGTCTATACGGAAGATCTAGTTCGGCATTTAGTCAACGCTTTAATTGTCATTGCTGCACGAAATATAGCCATTATCAAGCCCAAAAATATAAGTCCACATGCAGACAATCGTATCTTGCAGCTATTAGATTATATTCAAGAACATATTCGTTATCCAGCACGTTTGACAATCGCTGTCATAGCGGAAAGATTCGATCTTTCTCCAACTTATTTGGGTAGTTATTTTCGTAAACAATGCAATGAATCCCTTCAGCACTATATCTCCTCGTATCGCATCAGGCTTATCGAACATCGCTTACGTTTTAGCGATAAAAGGGTGCACGAAATAGCGGATGAATTTGGTTTTGCAGACGAAAGTCATATCAATAAGTTTTTCAAGCGACACCAAGGAATGAGTTTAAAACAATACCGCGATTCAGCTACAAAAGTCACTGATTGATACTTGCCCCAATGGTACAGATCGTGCTCCCGAGGGAAGAGATGTCATACGCTTGACGATTAAACCAAATTCTTCAGAGCAATAACTTCAATCCAATGGAAATATTCCGTCCCGGAAGGGGGGCAAGATATTTGAGTATGGAATTTTGCGGACGTGCTTCTACATTCAATAGATTATTTCCTGAAATAAAATAGACAAACTCATACTTTTTTAGATTTACCTTATAACCTAGTTGTCCTGTTAACAAAGAATAAGCTGGCATCGGCGGCTCAATATTGATATTTTTACCCAAATAACGTTGTTTCAGATACCTATCAAAATTGGCGTTCCCAAAAAACTTTTTATATTGAAGTGCAACCGACATTCCATACCTACTGGTTGGCAGGTTGGGCATA